>OFPS01000386.1_pt1 | contig 44575 bp, 65 predicted proteins | sample 1542111 | NCBI WGS metagenome assembly OFPS01 (sample SAMN04209233, study PRJEB22552) | human gut metagenome | biome: gut; material: feces | host: Homo sapiens | place: USA: Oklahoma | reverse complement strand
GAACAAACTTACAACTGAATCCTGTTTCCATTTACACAAAATTTTGGACAGTGTCGACCTGAAGGAATCCAACCGTAAGATTGATTCCTTGTAGAACATACTGACTGTTTTTAGCTCAAACTTTGTATTCTCATTATTGAGTAAAGTGGTGGTAGTGTATTCTTTTTGTTCGCTATTCAGTTCCAACATTCGCTGTTGTAGTTCCCTTTGTTTATCCAAGATAATCTTTTGGATATATTCTTTATTAGGGCAGTTAGGCTTAGGTTTGTTTCGTGTGAAGTCCCAATATTTAGGATTGATGGATATGCCTAAACTTTGGTATTTACGCTTTCCTCCTTTAGATACTTGGAGCATCAATGGATTTTCACCATTGGATAATGTCTTAGATTTGTAACAAACTACTGAAACACAGGCATTCATAATAAATTTTCGGTTTACATCTTGGTTTACATGCACCCTCTGAAACCACCCGAAAATAGACTTTCCGTAACCTGCTAAAAGCAGAAAACCTCGATAGCTAATCTATTAACTATCAAGGCTTTCATTATGAGCGGTAAGCGGGATTCGAACCCGTGACCCTTAGCTTGGGAATATTTCTCCAATTTATAGTGTATCTGGTTATAAATTAATTTATTATAAGTGTTCTTCCTTATGTCTAGGATAAGCTTTTGAACATATTTTTATTTGAATGCTTTTCCTATTCTATCCCCGGAGACCCATCCGTCACCGAACTGACAGTTCTTGATGTCTACAATATAGACTCCTTTTATCTCCAGTCCTTTACCTTGTGCTTCTTCCAGGTATGTACGTGCATAAGCATCAAAATTTGCTCCAGAATAAGCGTCTACGGCAAGGATGAGAAAGTTCGCGTCGGTCAGTTCGCCTTTGTAGATTCCTATATCGGCATCCACAAGACTCTGAACGTATCTGTCGGCTTTATCCTTCTGTTCCTGGGATGGCTTGTTCCCTCCGCAGCCAAACAATGATATTGCCAGTATAGTCAGCAGTATTTTCTTCATGGATTTAGATAGTTAGTTTGTTCTTTAATTCGTTATATAAATCAGGATTTCTCATGTCCTCCCAATAATACTTTTTGTATCTGCTCCTGCTGAATCCTTCCTTACTCTCATAGACAAGAATACATTCCTTATCACACAAAACAATCACCGAAGATAGAAGTAACTTGGCATAAGAGAATGCCTGAAGAAAGGCTGATTCTATTTCATGGTTGTTCTTCATGTGGTATTTTGCTTCAATCAATACCTTTGCTTTTTCTTCTTCTGGCTTGTTGTCATAATGAAGTGCATAATCCGGGAATATACGATGTCCTCTCCCTGCATGGATTGGCAACTGACGAATGTAGTCTTTATGCTCATACCACCCCATTTCATTCAACAATGGCTCCAGTAGTTTTTTCTCTACATCTTTTTCCTCCTTAATGACTATTCCTTCAGGTAATGAAGGGGTGTAAATCTGTGGAAGTACGGATATGTCAAATCCTTTTCCTTCTATCATTCTCATGAGTTCTGCATAATCTTTTCCCGTGACTGGCCATCCGTTGACTCCTTGAAAGTTCTTTCTCACAAGCGGATGATCTGAAAAGTATCTATCGGCTTTTAGTTCCTTTAAAGAGATATGCGGAATTTCGATTCTGTCCCCTATATAAGTATTGCTATAATAATGGAAGAAAGGATCTATAACTCCATCTGTTTGCGCAATCCACAAACAGGTAATTGCACTAACAGGGGAAGTTTCATAGTGGACAAGAATATCTCCTCTCTTTGTGTCTTTGCTGGATTGCCAGAATCCGGTAGTCCATTCTTTACCATATCCCTTAATTAATCCTCCAATAAACCATGCCGCGGATGGTTTTGGCATTTCTATATTATCTTCTTTGGTCAGGAGGTTTGGAACATAATCGTACATGAATGCGCTTAACTCATCAGGAGATAAACCGTTCTCGATTCTGAATTGATAGAATATCTTGCATAGTTCCCAATAATACATGCACCTAACTTTATAGTCTGGCTTCGCTGGTATTGGAGGTAATTCTATTTCAAAGTAGTCCGCAAGCCTTGTAAGCTGATAAAACTCATCTATGTAGATATAAGGGAAGAAATATTCTCCAAACAAATAATTCAACTCCATTGACAGGAATGGTACATACTCTAACATCCTGTCAAAGTCACCAATCTTTAGAACTTCCTCTGATTCTATTATCAGACCGATGGATATGATTTCTTCATACATTTTTTCGGCATCATCCAGGGATTTTAATTCTGTACCTTCATATTCTGATACTTTATAGCACCAGAAATCTTCCAGTATTTCGCAAATCATTTTAGAATTGAACCCATCTTTAATTTGGGGATTATATTTCTCAAAAAGACGTTCTTCTTCTATCCATTCTTTTCTATCTCCAAAAGAAGATATGGCAGTTTTCCCAAAATGGGAAATCTTGTACAGATTCCAAAGGTACTGGTTGAATTTCATAACTATAATCTTTTCATACAGCCTAGAACTTGAAAAATATGTTCTATCATATTTTTAGGAAGTTCCTGAATTCCATATTCCGGAGATTTATTTGTAGGAACCAAAGTATAGCATTTAGGATCACTTGAAGGGCCTAATCTTTTAATCGTTCTCATTCCATTTGTCGTAACAATGGCATATACTTCACCCAAAGGAAGGAAAGACATATCTTCAATTTTTTTTAATGCTATAATATCTCCATGTGTGATCTCAGGCTCCATAGAATGTCCTGTAACATTGCACCAACAGGTTGCTTCATTATATTTCTTGAAATCAATTAAATACTCAGGTTTTGTTGTTTGATCATTTAAGACAATATCAAATCCTCCTATAAAATCTACATTATAATAGGGTACACCAACAGTGTAACTTATTACAGGTTCAGTTTCTGTTTTCTTATTATCAATGATAAAATCTGAAACCTTAAACTTGTCAACAGAGGCAGCATCAAATCGAGCGCACAACTTTCTATATTGTTCAGGTTCTAAATCCCTCATAGACTTTTCCATACCTGAAACATTAGCTTGACCACATTCAAGAATATCAGCAATATTCTTTTGGGTAAGTCCAAATGCTTGTCTGAATCCTTTTAAATCGTACATATCAGTAATATTATTTCGGTAAAACTAAAATAAAGTTAATATCACTAATATTTTCACTGTAATATCAGTGATATATCAATAATATTAGTACATTTGCATATCGAAACTAAGATACGAAACAAAGATAACAAATAACATCAATAATACACACGATTATGAAAAGAAATGTATTACACGAGATTATGAGCCTTGCATGGCATCGTATTATTAACTCAAAAACATTATGAAAGAAGTTTGGAAAGACATAAGAGGATACGAAGGTAGATACCAAATATCCAATATGGGGCATGTGTTATCATTGTCTAAAACACATAAGACTAAAGTGTTTAATAAAGCCATTGTTGAAACAAAAACATCTCCTAAAATTCTAAAAGGCAGCAAGGATAAGGATGGCTATCTTACAGTGTATTTGGGTAATGGTAAAGAGCAAAAAAGGTTTAAGGTGCACAGGTTGGTTGCAGAAACCTTTATTCCAAAGATTGACGGTAAAACATTCATCAATCATAAGAACGGAATCAAAGACGACAATAGAGCTGACAATTTAGAATGGTGTACAAATGCGGAAAACCTTTATCACGCCCACCATACAATTCGACACGATAAACCATATTATAATCAGAAAGTAATATTGTGTATCGGTAATGGTTTTACAGAAGAATATAAAAGCATAACAGAAGCCGCAAAAGCCATAGGGGTAAGCAAACAAGCTATTTCTATGTGTTTGAGAGGACGGACGAAGAAATGCTGTGGTTATAAATGGCGATATAAATAGCAATAAATTACTAATTAGTTCTTTGAAATTTTGATGCAGAGTATATGGAAAAAGAAGATTGGAAAGAAGCGGCGTTTAACGCCATTTGTAGTGCCATTGTAAGTGCTGTAGTATCTGCAATTGTGGCTTTCATTTGTTCATCGAACTGACGATGTAGGAAACGATTGCACTGACGAGAGCGGAAATCAACATGTTGAAATAGAATGTGACGGTTTGTTTTCTTCGTGTGTTCCGCTCTTTTACATATCCACCTTGCAAGAAGAAGCCTTTTCCTTTATCTGTGATATGATATGCACTGCCATTTACAGATGTATGAAGCTTTATATATCCATCAGATACGAGTATTTCTATGATTTCAATTATAGGTGTATAATTGCCAACGTTGTCATTATAGAATCTGCTTAAGACTTCATCCTTTTCTTGTGGAGTGTACTTTTTCATTTCTTGGAAAGGTTTTCAATGGTGCGTTGCTGGCTTTCAATGATAGATAGTAAGCGATCTGAGATATTCTCGGTTGTGCTTGAAACTTCAGTAACAGTTGATGATTTGAACATATCACCCTTACCGCGAAGCAGCCAGTCAGCATTTACATCTTCAATACTATTTAGTATTAAAAGAACTGGCTCTATCCCAAAACTTTCACCTGCTCTCATCAGCTTTCTTACATAGACATCTGATTTACCTATTAATGAAGCTGCATCTTTTACGCTGATATTCTTTGATTTAAGTATTTCAGCGAATCTTTCGTTAATAGTCATAATGTTAATAATACTAAAAGGTAAAACATTTTATACTGATTAGTTTTGTTTCTATACTAATTAGTACTACATTTGCATATCGAAACTAAGATACGAAACAAATATACGAAATAAAAATAGTAAAACCAACTAACCCCACACGATTATGAGTACAAAAATCAAAAACCAATTAAAAGAAGTCATGCTGACGGCGTGGACTTTTGTAAAGAGAAACGGTTTCTCTATGAGTGAAGCGTTGAAATGCGCTTGGGCAAACATGAAGCTGAAAGCTGCAATGAAGCAAAGAATCGTAAAGTTCTACTTCAAAAAAGTAGATGGCAGCGTCAGAGAGGCTTACGGTACACTGAAAGAAAACCTAATACCTGCGACAAGTGGTGATAACAGAAAGAAGAATGACACCGTTCAGGTGTACTTCGATACAGAGAAGCAAGAATACAGATGCTTTAAAAAAGCTAACCTGATAACCTTATAAATACGATTATGAGAGCAACAGAAGTCAGTAACAAACTAGATGAACTCTACAGAGAGTTAGAATCTGTTAGAGGCATGTCTGAATCAGAAGTTTGTAGCAAATACAATGCAGATTGCAAACAAGACATCGAAGATATTATCGAAGAAGAAATAGAGTCGCTGAGATCTTACGAGTGCGATGATTACAGCGAAGATGACGGTATGGACTACATCAGCCTGCAACAATTACAAGGATTGCCTGTAATATGCTGGTAACAAATACGCCCTGCTGACGGATTGAACGGCAACCGATAGCGAGAATCGGGCAGGGTTCTACTTGATTGGTTCTTTGACATGATGAAAATTTAGGCTTACCGTTAAGCCTGACGTGAAACGGACGACTGAGTAGCGATAACGGCTGGGTGAAAAGAGTATGAGTAAAGGGCTGCACTAAGCAAACGCAGCATACGAATCACACAGATAACAAAAACGACTTATACGATTGCAGGTGGCCGTAGGCCGGCTACAAAGACAATCTTCACTGATTAGACACCAGCAAGAACTATATATACCGTGGCTTACCAAACCTCTGGTAAGTAGTAAGGCAACCACCGGAACGCCCACGGGAACGAATTTTAAAACGCACGGTTATGAAAATACTTCTTTTTCTCTGTGCATTATCTGTGGTGGTGATGCACTTCAATCAGGACCTTTCACCTATGTATTGGGTTGGTCTTACCGGATTTACATTTACAAGTATATTAATTGCAAAAAGATTAGATGATGAACGAGCTGCAAGAAACAATAAAAAGCATCTGTAATGATTTCGCAGATATCAATGCTATACTGGCAGTTCGTTCTCGTGAGCTTGACAGACGCGAACTGTTCGACAAAGAGATAGAAACAGAGATCAATAACATTAAAAAGAATAGACATGAAAACAAATGAAGAATTGCGGGGAATGACGCAGGATGAACTTGTGGCATACGCACAGAATTTACAAAGTGAATCTGAGGAATACCAAAAATCAATGTTTTACTATATGGAAGAAAAGAAAAAGATTGAATCGAAGTTTGAGAGTTTCAAGAACATGGTCAAATCTTTGGTCATTTTAGTAGATTAGTTTTTATGAGTTATAAAAAATGGGTATGTGCCGAGCTGTAAGGTTCGGCACTTTTTATTGGCAGATAGTTCAGGTGGTAGAACACCATGTATGGGTTAGCATGGAAGTCACGGGTTCAAGTCCCGTTCTGTCAGCAAACAATCAAAATAGTATAAAGATATGGTAAGAGAAATTACAGTAGACGAAAACTACCAGACAGTACGGCTGTTTGACGCTATGAAGAAAGGGGACATTTATAAAGTCCCGTATGATAAGAAACGGCATAACGGAATCAAGCTGGAGGCCTCGCGTCGCAATCGTGACCTCCGGCTGATCGGAATCTTAAAGAACAAAATGGATGTGAAGTATAGGGTATCGGCGACAGAGTATCCAGGCTTCTCTGCAATTATTTGTTTAAAATAAGGAGGTATTTATGGTAAACGAAGAGGTTCTGAAAATTGTCCTGAATGACAAGACGTTTGGACGTGATACTGCTGCCGATATTGTAGGTGGTCTGGCACGATTGAAAGACTTGATAGGTAAAGGGCTTATCAGGGCTGAGAAACCAACCAACAAACAAAATGGAAAGTGGTTCTGCAACGCTTGGGATGTAATTAAGCATGCGCAATTAAAGTATTGATTAACTAAAAACAATAACATTATGAGTTTGATTAAGAAATCTAATGAATTAGTGATTCCTTCCACCGTTAAGATGATGATATACGGTCAGGCAGGTATGGGTAAGACAACGGTAGCATTAAGCGCACCGAAACCGCTGTTACTTGACTTTGACAACGGGGTGAAACGCGTGAATATGGCTCATTTGGATGGTATTGACATTGTACAGGTAGGTTCATGGCAAGATGTACAACAGGTATTACAGGAAAATTTGTCTGAATACCAAACAATAGTGGTAGATACTATTGGTAAGATGATGGATTTTATTATTTCTTATAAATGTGGTACACGTCAGCCGCAAATTAGAGATTGGGGCGGTATCAATGCTGAGTTTTCATGGTTAACAAGAACGCTTTCTTCTTTAAACAAGAATGTTGTGTTTGTAGCACACCGTGATACAAGAAAAGAAGGTGATGATACTGTGTTTATTCCTGCTTTACGTGAAAAATCGTATAACTCTATTGTTACGGAACTTGACTTGTTAGGTTACTTGGAAATGCGTAATGAGAATGGTATTCAGAAACGTACCATAACCTTTGACCCGACATCAAGAAATGATGGCAAAAACACTTGCAATTTGCCTGGGCTTATGCAAGTACCTACAATTCTTGACAGAAATGGCAATCCTACTGCAAGCAATGACTTTATTACAACTAAAGTAATAACACCTTATTTGAGTATGCTTCAGGTAAAAAAAGAAGAAGCCGCTAAGTACGATAAGGTAATCTCTGAAATCAAAGAGAACATTGAACTTATCACTGATGCCAATTCTGCCAATGAGTTTGCGTCAAGAATCAATAAGTTTGAACACGTCGGAAGTTCTTTAAGTATGGCAAGAAACCTGTTTTCGGCAAAGGTGAAAGCTCTTGGACTGGTATTTGATAAAGAAACTAAGACTTATGCAGACAAGGCAGCCTAATTTCAAGTTTTATGCTACCCTTTTGGATGCTTTTACAAGCTATCTGAAAAGTGATGCAATTTGGGAAAGGTATTGGGGATTCAGTGAGAATCCCCTACATACCCCTGAAGAGTTCAGGGAGAAGCAGTTTCAGAGCCTGATTGATACAATAAACCGTGTCCCATTTGATAGTGAAGCAGCCGATAAAGGCACGGCTTTCAATGAGGTGATAGACTGTATGATTGAAAACCGGAAATCGGAAAAAGTACAGGTAGAAAGATTATTGTCTGATATGATGGATGGCAGACAGTCTTTGGTCGGACTTCGGGCAACCTATAACAATCGCCAATTTGATTTCCCTATTTCTCTTTGTCGTGAGTTTGCTGATTATTACAAAGGTGCATTACCTCAACAACGGGTTGAAGCTATTTTGCCTACCTGTTTTGGCAAAGTCCTTCTGTATGGTTATATAGACGAACTGATGCCGATGTCTGTTCACGACATAAAGACCACTGGTAGTTATTATGTTGGTAAGTTCAAAGATCACTGGCAGCACATGGTTTATCCGTATTGTCTGATGCAGAACGGTAGTGATGTGAGGTTGTTTGAGTATAATATTACGGATTTTAGGGCAACCTATACAGAAAGCTACACTTTCGTACCGGCACGGGATATACCTATCCTTATAAATCATTGTGAGGATTTTATCCGGTTCTTGAATGACAACAGAGATTTGATAACCGATAAGAAAATTTTTGCAGAAGATGAGTAACCAAATAACTGGGCGGCTGGTCTATATTGGCCAGCCCCAAGAAATCCCATCCAAAAGTGGTGGCAACCCGTTTGTGAAACGGGAATTTTTGCTTGATGCCACTACACACGATCCCTATACAGGTGAACGAAGTCAGTACGAGAATATCCTACCACTTGAAGTAAGTGGTGACAAATGTGCCGAACTTGACCAGTTTCGTGTAGGCGATGTAATAACGGTTTCTTTTGCTTTGCAGGGTAGAGAGTGGACAAATCAGGACGGACAAGTAAAACGTATGGTGTCCATCCGCTGCTATAAACTGGAGGCACGTCGAACAGTACACCAGCCAGCGTCCATGCCAGCTCAGCAACCGGCACCGTCACAAATACCAACCATGGCACAGGCGTTTCCACCTCAAGTAGATGCAAATGGAAACCCTAAAGATGATTTACCTTTTTAATCTATGATATTCAATCTGAAAAATGAATATGATATACCTAAATTCAAAGATTATGTAAACAAACTATTTAAAGAACGTGCGGTTGTGGAAGTAAGAAAGAAGTTACCCAGCCGCACACTTGCACAGAATAGTTACTTACATCTTCTTTTAGGGTATTTCGGTAGTGAATACGGTTGCAGCCTCGATGAAGCCAAGATTGACTTCTACAAAAGGACTTGCAACCGTGATTTGTTTGAGAGAAAGACGGTCAACAAGAAAGGCAAGGAAATAACCTACCTGAGAAGTTCTGCAGAACTAAGCACTGGAGAAATGACTTTAAGTATTGACCGTTTCCGCAACTGGAGTGCATCTGTGGCTGGCATCTATTTGCCAGCAGCTAACGAACAACAAATGCTTATCTACGTACAACAAGAAATTGAACGTAATAAAGAATTTATATGATAGAAACAAGGAAAACCGAACAACGGTATGTAACATCAGACCCGGCAAAGATGCTTAATATGTATCTTGCAAAGGGTGTGTATAAAACATGGAATGAAGATTTTATAGACGAAGACACCCAAGAAACAATCACCATTGAAAGGAATGAACTTCTTTTTACACGTGGTACATTGATAGACCAAGACACCCTTGCACAAATTCGTTTCAGCATGGAAGCAGACGGCATTAAGGAAGTAGAGGTCAGCAATCAAAAGCGAATGGCATTTGAGAATGAGAACAAATGCCTGTACCCGTACATCGCACAAGCCCAAGTTGGCGATAAGAAATATAAGCTTCTTCTTTATGCTACTGGGTTAGAAAACGTTATCGACATCCTAAAAGATTACATCGAACTAAACTACCAATCGGGGTTTACACTCACAATGGCAAAAGAGTTTGATTCGTGTATCATTCTTACCGATAATCTAAAAGAGCGCAAAGTAGATAGTGCTTCAGAGGCTTATTTGAAAGACGAAATTTCTTCGGAAGAATACTTGGATGCAATAGACACAGAAGATACGGAGGAAGAATCAAAGCCTTCTGAAAAGAAGTTCTACCAAATTGAAACCAAAGTAACCTTTGATGAAGAAGAAAGGACACAGACCTTTGTTGTTCACACTTTCAATGTAGATAGGGCTATGATGCTTATTTCTCACTGGCTTAAAAACAAAGAGGAAGAATATGAGAAGCAAGCCAAAGAAAAAGGGCATGAATACGAGAAGAAAGATATTCATACCTCAATAGAATCAGCTAAACCTATCCCAGTTGGCAGATTCATTCCAAAAGAGTTTTCAATGGCTTATGTTGATTAACTGACAGCCCGGAAAGACGGGCATTTGGTATCGTGGCGGAATTGGTTAGACGCTATGTAGACTTTCGAGATAGGTTCGTAAATGGGAGGATATGGATTTTCAATCAAAACACCTATCATGCAGGTTCGAATCCTGCCGGTACCACAAACTAAAATTATGAATTATGCCGTATTATATTAAGAAACCTAAAAAGAAGAAAGAAAAGCCTTTGCCGTTATTTGACAAGGCAGGTATCAAAGTAAAGAAGAAGCCGGATTTAGTGACCAAACTCGATAAAGTTTTCAGCCGCTATATCCGGCTTCGTGATTGTATGCCGAACGGGTATTTCCGCTGTATCTCATGCGGTCAGATAAAACCATACGAACAGGCTGATTGCGGACACTTTCATTCACGCCGCCACATGGCCACACGCTTTGACGAGGACAACGCCCATGCTGAGTGCCGGGCGTGCAACAGATTCAGTGCAGATCATCTGATACAATATGAAAAGAACCTGAAGGCAAAAATCGGTCAGCAGCGTTTCGATAAGCTGGCATGGAAAGCCGAACAAACAAAGAAATGGACTGACTTTGAGTTAATCGAACTTACAAAGTATTACAAGGCTTTGGGAGATAAATTAAGTAAGGAGAAAGGCTTATGAGTTACGTACTACGAGATTACCAGCAGAAAGCCAGTGATGCAGCGGTAAATTTCTTTGCCAACAAAGCCAAGAAGAATAATGCCATCATGGTGCTGCCGACTGGGGCAGGGAAGAGTCTGGTAATAGCCGACATCGCCAGCCGCCTCGAAGGGCACACGCTGGTATTTCAACCCAGCAAGGAGATACTGGAACAGAACTATCTGAAGCTCTGTTCGTATGGTATTCTGGACTGTTCCATATATTCCGCATCATTTGGACGGAAAGAGATTTCAAGAATAACTTTCGCTACGATTGGCAGTGTGGTTAATCATCCGGAACTCTTTCAGCATTTCAGGAATATTATTATAGACGAGTGCCATCTGGTCAACCCGAAAGAAGGAATGTATAAATCATTCCTTTCTATGCTAAAGTGTAAGGTGCTTGGACTCACAGCTACGCCTTACCGTCTTTCATCAAGCAGGGATTTCGGCAGTATGTTAAAGTTCATCACTCGCACACGCCCATGTGTGTTCTCTGAGGTAATTTATCAGGTTCAAATCTCCACTCTTTTGGATATGGGGTATTTGTCAAAGCTGAACTATTATGAAATGAACCCTTTAGGATGGAACGAACTTAACCTGAAGGTGAACACTACTGGAGCCGACTACACAGACAAGTCTGTCGTAAAGGAGTATGAACGTATCGACTTCTACGGATTTCTGGTAAGTATTGTGCAAAGGCTTATGAATCCGAAAAGCGGGATTAAGCGTAAAGGTATATTGGTGTTTACCCGTTTTCTAAAGGAAGCTGAACGCCTTACCTGGTCCATTCCCGGAACGACCATAGTTTCGGGTGAAACTCCCAAGAAAGAGCGTGAGCGTATTCTTGAAGCGTTCAAAGCCGGAGAGATTCCGGTGGTGGCCAATGTGGGCGTACTAACAACCGGATTTGACTATCCTGAGTTAGACACCATTGTTATGGCACGTCCTACCATGTCACTAGCCCTATGGTACCAGATAGTTGGCCGCGCCATCCGTCCGCATCCGAGCAAAGAGACTGGATGGATCGTAGATCTTTGCGGAAACAAAAAGCGATTTGGAGAAGTGAAGGATCTTCGTCTTGTAGATGGAGGCAATGGTAAATGGGCTGTGTACTCCAATAACAGACAGTTGACTAACGTAAGATTCTAAAACTATGGAAGAAGGATTTTTGAGGCTAAGCCGCAGGTTTTTCTCGAATGAAATGTGGAAAGTTGCCCGTGAGTTTTCGGAATGCGAAGCGTGGCTTGACTTGATTCAGTCAGCACGATTTGAGGCAACCGACGAGGCGTATAGCGAACTCATCGGAGGTCGGGAAATCTCTTATTCAAGAGGTCAATATCCAGCATCCATATCGTTTTTGATGAAACGTTGGAAATGGTCTGAAAAGAAAGTCAGGTATTTCCTTTCCAAATTGAAGAAAAAAGGGATGATTACAACTTGCAATCAGCAGGGAATGACAGTTATAACCTTGTGCAATTATGACGACTACAATCCTGTCAAGGACAAGCCAAAGGGCAATGATAAGGGCATAGATAACAATAAAGAAATCAGTGATTTAAAGGTAGTTATGGGCGAACTAAGGGCAGAGCTAAGGGCAATGTCGCAAAAAATGGCCGAAAAAATTGAAGATTTGGGGCAAGGTAAGGGCAATAAGAAAAAGAAAGATAAAGATATTAATAATATTATTCCCCCCACACCCCCCAAGGGGGAGGGTCTTAATGTAAAAGCTCGTTCTCTTTTTGAAACCCATTACAGACGGTTGTTCGGAAGTGATTATTACTGGACGGCCAAAGATGCAGGGGCAATGTCTCAGTTGCTTCAGAAATTGAAGTTCCAGCGGGAGCAAAAGCAGATGGACGTGGCTGAGGAATCAATCCTGTATGCTCTTCAGTATCTGCTTTCGTCCATAAAAGAGGGGTGGATATTCGAGAATTTCAGCGTAACGAACATTAATTCGAAGTTCAACGAGATAGTTTCCCAAGCCAAGAAAAAGGCTTATTCCAAAACTGATCTAGGCGTAGTCCTGAAAGATAATTCTACAGAAAAATACAAAGACAAAGGATGGTAAAATGGAACAGATAGATTTCAGACAAACAATCGAAAGGCTGAAGGACACGGGCTTTTCACCTGTACCGAGTACGGTAGAGATTTCCATTCCCGAGGCGAAAAAAGTTCTTTTGGCAGGTATAAAATATTTCACGGGGGAAAATGCCAGATGGCTTCCGGAGTATGAAGAGGTTGCAAGCTGGCTGGCCAGCAATGGAGGTCGTGGTCTGTTATGCTTCGGCAACTGTGGCCGCGGAAAAACATTGATTTGTGGAAAGATTCTTCCTCTGGTCCTGAATCATTATTGCCGGAAGGTGGTAAGCTGCTACGATGCACAGCAGATGAACGCTGAGCTGGACGTTGTGAAGCAAAAACACATCATCTACGTGGATGATATAGGGACAGAGAATTTAAGTGTGAAATACGGCGAAAAAAGACTTGCTTTCGCTGAGCTGGCTGACGAGGCTGAGAAGAAGGGAAAACTTCTTATCCTGACTACCAATCTTTCGATTGACGAACTGAGGGAAAAGTATGGTGAGAGAACTATCGACCGTTTGAGAGCTATAACCAGAACCGTACTATTCAGCGGTGAAAGCCTACGAAAATGAAGATCACGATCTATTGGGTTACACGTGATTGGAATCTGATCAGAAAATTACGTGCCAAATATAAAATGCCCCAATATACTACAGTCAATGGGTTAACCGAGGCAGAGGTTGACGAACAAACATTAAGCAATCTCCGCAAGGGTGAGCCAAAGTATTTGATTATCAGAAAAATTGAATAGTTAAATTAATAAATAGCATGAAAACAGAACTTCTTCAAAGGCAGCTTGATATGCTCAAAATAGAGTATCAGAAAGCGTTATCGCAAAACGACAGGACCGAAATAAAAAGGCTGTATGATGATATACATAATCTCGTCAAAGAAATAGAGATAGCCAAAGGTGAGGAAATAGTTCAGAAAGCCAAGGATTCTGGAATATTAACAAAAACGAGTCAAATTATATCCCTTGTACAACTTCTAATGTGTGAAACGAACAATCTATTATCCGAGATTGAGGACAATTTTAAATCAGCACAGGTAATGACAGACAGTATATTTCTTATGCAGAAAGAATACTATAAGTCTGCCGACCTTTATTTTAAAGAATTTGCAAAAATCGTAAAGCAAAATCAAATGGGGAGTGGCATGTTCAGCGATCTGGAAGAGTTCGACAACATGATACGCATATTTGCCGGTCTGAAGGATATGCCTAAGCCTGCATCCTTGATGGGCGGCTGCAAGCAGGCAGCAGGCAAGGCAAACGGACTCAGCCAGATGTGCCAAAAATGCCCTTTGACCTATAATCCTGAAACGCTTATCTGTCAGGCTTGCAACAAGTCGTTTAAGGAGGGCTTTCAGAAGGGAGCTAAATGGTTGGAAAAGAAAAGAATTGATAGAATAATAAACAAAGACAAGGAGGTAAAACATGATAACAGAAAATGATCCAATGCTTCCACGTAAAGTGGATTTGGAAAAGAATCCGTCTGGGACTGAATTGAAAATCGCTCAACATCGGGAACTGGAGAAACATGGAAAGTATGTCACTATCCCCGGTGACAAGACTCATACGAGGATTTTCGTCCGTAACGGTGAGGGTGCGAGAAAAAAGATAGCTGCGTATCTTGATAGGATAAATAACCGACCTCAAAAATGGAATTGAGAATGATAACCTATTATGACCTATGGCAACTCAGTTTGAAAATACAATTAAAAATTATTTAGATGACCGCGCAAAGGAGGATTCTCTCTTTGCTGAAGCATATAAGAAAGCAAACAAGAGCATCAAAGAATGCTGCAAGTACATTTACTCACAAGCTAGAAAACTGGCAAAAGGCTCCAATTCAGTAGGAATTGATGATGCAATCGTATACGGATGGGCGGTTCACTACTATGATGAGGATGATATCAAGTTAGAAGATGAACTGGGACGTGTAGAAGTTGCGGCTCCAACTACTATTCAAAACCCTATTAGCAAAGAAAAGCCAGTGCAACAGAAAGCTGCAAGAAAGAAAACAAAGCAGGAACGGCAAAAGATGTTAGAATCAAGACAACTGTCACTATTTGATATATAATTATGACCAGAAAGAGTTTAAACAAATTGGTACTTAAAATGAGCAGCCATCTCAAACCAATATCGGATAAAGAGAAGGACTATGCAAAGAGTATATTCCCATCATCTGGTTACTACAAGCAAAATGGAGAAGTATGGTGTCATTGTTGTGGTAACATAGAGTACCAGATACCAGGTATACTGGAAGTGGATTTAGAGTTAGGATATCAATGTAGATGCTTGAATCATCTCATATTAGAACACAATTCACGGAAAGACAACCTGACGGAATCGAAGTATTACTCAATAATACAGACATTCAACAAATGGCAGGTAATAAGAACTTTTGATGTTCATCGCATCAATCGCAAAGGTTTTCAGACTGAATACACGTATAACGAAGTATATCAAAACTGGGTATCCCCTGATGGAGAAGAGATAATAATCTCAAAAAGATATTCTCGTGGATGTAACTTTTTTAATTGGCATTACAACACCGAGTTTAAAGTCAGGAAGCATAATCAGAGTTGTGCTGGATATTATGTATTTGAAGATGTGTTCGATGTAACTGGTAATTATTTCTATCCTCAATATAAAATCACACGTAAACTTCATAAATACGGATGGTGTAAGGCTATTGAAAAATTGCCATACGTATCAGTAGTAGAGTGTATGAAAATGTTACTTACATCAAGACATGCAGAAACAGTTGTAAAACAAGGTCAGTACGATGTATTCCTTTGGATGGTACGGAGTAAGAAACCGGAAATAGAATATATGTCTCAAATGAATATCTGTCATAGAAACCATTATGTGATAACCGATGCTTCAATATACTTTGACATGCTTTCATTCATGGAACAAACAGGTAAGGATATCCATAATCCCAAGTTTATTTGTCCGGATGATTTGTACAAGGCACACGAAATTGCATTAGCTGCATATTCTAAAATACGAAAGAAAATGGAAGAAGAAACAAAACGCAAACTGGCAGAAAAATTTAACAAAGAATATGTGAAAGATAAAGGAAAGTTCTTTGGAGTAATAATAACAGACGGTGAACTTTCAATAAAAGTTCTAAAGAGTGTATTCGAATTTATAGATGAAGGTAAAAGCATGCATCATTGTGTATTTGAAAATGAATACTACAAGAAAAAAGACAGTCTGATACTATCTGCAAAAGTAAATGGAGAACGTATGGAAACTGTGGAGGTGTCATTAAAAACCTTTCAGGTAATACAGTCAAGGGCAGTATGCAATCACACAAGCGCATACCATAACCGTATAATTGAACTGGTAAACCGTAACATGGGACTGATCAGGAGGGCTGCATCATGAAAGTTTGTATAGAGTGTGGAAGGAACCTTCCAGAAAGAAAGTTCCGTGCCTATGAAACGAAATCCGGCACCCATTACACTAACAAGTGCCGGTTATGTGAGAGCAGACACACGGCTGAGAGAAGAAAGCAGGATAGACTGCATGGACGGTTGGCTAGATACACCAACGAGCAACTGGTGGCTGAACTCCGGAAACGTGGAGCGCATATCATGTATGGAAGTGATTTTGATTGTGTAACAACGATATGACAAGTATGAAAACAAAATTGTATTACCTATTCCTGGCAGTCATGTGGTGGCTGCTGGGATAGGCGGAAAGGAGAAGCTATGAAACAAGTAAAAGTAAAAATTGAAACAACTGTTGAAACTATGTTAGGTGATAAGCCTGTAAATGAACTCCTTTGGGATATTGCAGATATATGTCACACATCATTGGAATACTCAACATCAAAAAATGAAGGGTGCGAGATGCTGTATGAAGACCAAGAGTATGAAGATTACAGAAATGATATGGAAGATAGGGTATCAACTCTTGAAGGTGCGCTTTGTCAGATATTGGATTTGCTGGAGGATTGAAATATGAATAATGCAAGAAAATCAATAATAGCAGCGTGTGCCACTATGGGTATAGACATAGAGCATGGTACAGTGGTAAGTATTGAACAAGCAACAGAGTTAAGCAAGATACTCAAAGAAGAATACGGTATAGATACGGTTGTAGTTAACAAAGAGCGTGAAGAAATAAGAACAGCTATGAATGAACTTATAATTGAGAAAAAGCCATCTTTGGAATTTTGCGGTACGCCTCCTGACGGCAAGGCAAGACGAAGAGAACGTAGGCGGCTTGAACGATTAAAACGTAAGAAGAAATGAAAGCAATATCCATTAAACAGCCGTGGGCGAGCCTTATCGCTCACGGTATAAAAGACATCGAGAACCGGACATGGAAGTGTCCTCAGAAATACTTAGGCCAGAGGGTACTGATACATGCAAGCAAAGGTAAAGGAGATGGTTGGGTATTAAATGAAGAGCAAGGATTGAAACTTCAAATGCACCCCTCCAATCTTAGAAGTACATTCTATGACGATTTACCTTTTGGTGCCATCATCGGCAGCGTAGTTATATCCGACTGCGTACAGAACCATCCATCCGTCTGGGCAGAGAAAGGTTGCTGGAACTGGGTGCTGAAAGATGCTGTTCTGTTTGATAGGCCGATTATGAATGTAAAAGGGAAGCTTAGTTTTTGGGAGTTCTCTTGTTTCTTTTTTCTGTTATTTTTATTTTAAGATATTCTCCAAATGCCATAATTGTAGGCAAAAGTACACTTGATGCTATTACCATTAATTCCCGTATAACATTAAATGAGTATTCTTCAATGAAAATCATCAATATGAGTTCATAGGTCGTTAAAGCTATTAATACTATAATTGAGGCTATAAAATTTAATTTTGTTATACATTTTGTGTTGAAATCTATTAAACGATTAACAAAAAACCAAGGTATTAATAATATAGTTGATAATGAATAGAATATAGATGAATAAAATATAGATGAATAAAATAATGAGCCTATAATTGATAATGCAACCTCTTTAGAAAATTCATAATTTTTAAAATCTGGAACAGTAAGGAAACATATTAAGTAAATTGTTAGTGCATTACATATAAGAGTTATTACTATAGTTTTCCAATATTCTTTTAATGATGAGAAATGTTTTATCAATTCATCCATACCACAATTCAATTAAATACGGTGTAAAAATAGAATAAATAATTTATACATGGAAACTTACCGACAGCCCTTGTCAGTGCTTTGTGAATACCCGGTAACTGCTTTGTGACGGTTATCGGGTATTTTATTTGAATATTGATACCAATAATGCAGCAATAGCAATAGCAGTATTAAAAATAAGGAGCCATTTTTCAAAATTGGCTCCTTTTCGTTGTTCTTCACGATATTTTTGTTGAGCAATCATTTCTTCTTTTTGCTTCTGAAGCTTCTTCCATAAGTATTTTTCTATTTTTCGCTTCAAACGACTCTGACGATCCAGGAAGTTGAGAATCTGAACTGCTATCGTAAAAATTAAAATTGTCCATAACCATAAATTTAAAAAGGGAGCCAGCCCACACGATTAGAAGCCAACTCCCACACACGATTATGATGCAAATATACTAATTCATTCTAAAACTATCGTGTTATGTCAAAAGAATTTTCATCAATCGTGGAGTTGAAATCAATACGTGAACAGAAATCAAGATTATCAGAACGCGAGCAGGAACTTTCATTGCCGATACTGACTGATCTGTCGCTTATTCCGGAGATTTACGGCTGGTTCAAGGAGATCCTTTCTGGAATGGATTGCCCGCCTAATCTTGATAGTGTCACCCAGCGAAAGAAGTTTCTCTTTATCGTACTGTTTCTATTTGCTCCCAGTGTGCTTGCTGGCGGAAGGCTGCCGAATGGTGTTCGAGCGGAAATTTCCGGCGTGTTCCAGGATGTGTCCCCATGTGTAATTTCGAACAATATTGCCGATGTTTCCTTTATCTACCAACAGTATAAAGACTTCAGGCAGGATATAGAGTATCTTTACAACCTGATTGTAGAAAGGTTGAAGGCCAAAGGACTAATCAAGTAGCTGCTGGGACTGTATTGTTCCAGCTTTTTTATTATTTGTAGCGAAAATGTTACAATAAAGTTTGCGTAATTGTAGCGAAAATGTTACCTTTGTATTGTTAAATAACAAAAGCGATATGAAATTTAGTGAAATGCACAGAAGACTTGAGCAGGCTGGCTGGTATATTTTCAAGGAAACAGACCACCGCTACTACGCTCACAAGGATTTTCCTTACTTGATTAAAGTCGGTCGGCATGGTAGTAAAGAAGTACCGCCAAATGAGTTTAACAAAGTAATGAAGAAAGCAGGGCTAAAATAAGCCCTGCACTTCATTCTAACATATATTGCACGATTATGAAGAAGAAAGTAAAAGCAATCATCAGCAAGTCCGACACAGGGTTTGTTATTATGATGGAAGGGTTTGATTGGGCTATGTCCTATGGCGATACATTGGAGGAAGCCAAAGCTGATTTTGAGAACTTTCCGCAGGAGTATATTGAAATGTCTAAAGAAGCAGGGAAGGAGATACCGCCTGAATTAAACAATGGCGAATTGGAGTTTGAATATGTTTATGACTTGTCAGGCTTCTTTAAACAGTTCCCGTTCATTTCGGCAACCGCATTGGCTAAAAGATTGGGAATAAATGAAGGGCTTATGAGGCGTTATAAGTCAGGTTGCGCTCCTGTAGGAGAAATGCAGAAAAAAAAGATATTGGATGGTGTTCATGCCATTGGTAAAGAACTGCTTTCCGTTCAATTCTAAGTCGCTTTTGTTATTGTACGAGAAAGTTAAAGCCGGAGCGTTATGCTTCCGGCTTTTGTCTATTTTCTATGTACTTCTATTATTTCACCTAAATGAAAAGCTATTTGCCAAAAAGCATATAAATCAGCACGTATCATATTAGGTATGAATCTAAATCCGTCAACTTCTACTAAAGCTGTATCACGTTCCTTTGCATAACCAACGGCAATATACAGGTATTTATAAGGCTTAGGCACAAACGGAAAATTTCCGTTGTTATAATCGTCAATGAAATATTCTTTATTTGGTTGGGTTACATTTGGATTAAGAACATATTTGCCGTTTCCATCTTTGAGCAAATAACGATTAGCGGTAATACCCTCTTTTATTTCTCTATACTCTTCTTTCTTTGTGCCTGCTATTATCTGGTCGAAATAAACTTGTTTTATAGGCAAGTAAAGAGTATTCTCTTTAGTAGGTGTTTCCATAATTATTCTATTTTAAGATTTATATCTTTCCCACAATGAGGACAAGTCAAAGAGATACCATCCTTTTTGTGGTGTATTTCTTCTGGATTGGCAAAAAGCTGCCATGTTTCAACACCTAAAACAGATGCAAATTTTTTAATAGTTTCTAATGTCGGATTTTTCATCAATCCATTAAGATTTTGTTTTTTGATACCTAATAAATCAGAAAAAGCGGTTTTGGTCAATCCTTTTTCTTTTAGTAATGCTTCAATATTATCCATATCTGTAAATTTTAATGCTACAAAATTACTTATTCTTATATATGTAATGTTATTTACATTACTAAATAATGTTAAGATAAAGATAAAGCATTACTTTTAATTTGTTCGGTAATGTTTTTAGCATTACATTTGCATCATCAAACAAGAAGTAATAATAATTTAACTACATACGATTATGAAGACTGTTAGCAGTGATTACATCAAAGAGATTAAGGCTCAAGTAAGATTAATTAATGAAGCTCTTAAAAGAGTGCAAGAAGCTGAAAAGATTCAGGCAACAACATCTAACACACGTGAGTACGAAAAAGCTAAGAATGAAGCTATTGATGCAAGTTCTAACGTAATGATAGCTTTAGAAGAAGCTGTAAGACTTGCATCTGCAATGGGCTGTGCTACTGGCCTGTATGACATAAATAAGTATCATAAGATAGTAGAACTTGATTTTAGAGATTTACACAAATGAGTTTAACAGCAGGGCTTTTGCCCTGCACAACCACCAACCACGATTATGAATACATATTACAAATTTTGTCCGAATGTGTTTTTAGCAAAATGTGATGCAAAGCATGAGAAAGGTGAAGTTATTGAAGTAACAACCAAATATGGTAAAGAAAATGAAAGTATAGTATTTAACCTTATATTTGAGCGTGACGGATTTTATTACTATTCGATAGTTCGCGCTGATGGTTTCAATGTTCAAGAATGGGCAAAACGTAAGGCAGAACGTAGGCTTGATTGGGCTGCTTCAGCAGAGAAAAAGAGTGGTGAGTATTTTGAAAAGTCCAATAAAGATAGAGATTTTCTCTCATTGGGTGAGCCTATCAAAATAGGGCACCATAGTGAAAGACGACATAGAAAGGCTATTGAAGATGCCTGGACTAATACAGGCAAAGCGGTAGAAATGATGGATAAGGCAAAAGAACATGAAAGAATAGCACAATATTGGGCTGATAAGGCTGATACTATAAATCTTTCAATGCCTGAAAGTGTGGACTTTTATGAGCATAAGTTAGCTGTTACAAAAGAGTATCACGAAGGACTGAAATCCGGTAAATACCCTCGTGAACATTCATACTCTTTGACGTATGCAAAGAAAGCAGTAAACGAAGCTCAAAAGAACTTTGATTTGGCAAAGAAACTTTGGCTATAAATCCGGTAGCCTTCGGGCTACCACAATATAACTATAATTATGAAAGTAGAACAAGATAGACATTGCAGTATGTGCAAATATTACCAGTGCGTGAATTTCTTCATGTATTGCACGAAACTACAACATCGTATCAAAGCATCAAGAAGAAATGGTTGTAAATATTTTGAAAAGTAATAATATGGCAAAGACAATAAAAACAAAAGCGAGAGTTAAGGTGCTTACTGAATTTGGATATTGGTGTCTGGCTGAAATCCGTGGTCTGAAAGAAGGCACAGTTTTAGAAGGTCGTTACAACCCAAAAAACAAGGCTTTTGATTTTACCTATAATGGGCAAGACGCAATGCTTTGGATTGGTGAGAATGCAGTACTGTTAGAACATAAAAATTTGTAGTATATGAAAGAAAAAGAAATCCTACAAGAAATTATTAAGTGGCTGGGTAATAATACCAGTTACCTTTCTACAAGAACAGACTATGCCAGAGGCTATAAAGATGGTATAGAACAAGCAAAAGTGATAGTTGAAAGTATCATAAATGAACACAACCCAGATTTATTAGCAAACAATTAGCATATTGTTTCGTATGTACTGAATTGTTATCTAAATTTGTCTTTATAATTAGGTATCTTTGTGATAAAGGTACTATCGCGGGGTGGAGCAGTGGTAGCTTGCTACTTTGACTTGGTAGAGGTCGCGTGTTCGATTCACGTCCCCGCAACTAACTTTTAAACTTTACACGATTATGGAAATACTTACACTTATCATCAAACAGAAATTCTTTGACGAAATATTATCAGGCAAAAAAACACAAGAGTTCAGAGAAATCAGGCCTACCACACAGAAGAAATACTGCCAACTTGACGCTGACGGCTTTTGTGTAGAGAAAGACGGTGTTTTACAACCTAAGCATTACGATGCTATTCAGTTCTTTGTAGGTTACAATAAGGACAGAGCCAGCGCACTGGTAGAAGTCAAAGACGCAAAGATAGAATTGTTTGAAGATGAGAATCATAATTTGATAGAATACACCTATCAAGGTGAAATATATTTGGCTGCACAGGTCGTTTACGATTTGGGCAAAGTGATTGATAAGAATGTCTAACTTTTAATTTTTTGTTGAGTCAGAACTAACAGAAGCACATTTTCAACAGGTGGTTATCGTGGTGGTCGTAGAGGTTTGACAGACCCTTCTACCGGCAGGACATCACAGGGCGGTCGTTTTATCAACCGCAGACAGCAGTATTATAATGTCCGTGTAGGACTTGGCATGAGTGGCGGATAATATGACACTGCAAGAAAGGACATATAAGAGTATTGACGCTATTAGAGATAAATCTGATAGCGCAATACTTTTTTTGTCTTTGGGTAAAGATTCATTGGTCTTACTTGACATGATTTATCCGAAGTTTGACAGAATAGTCTGTGTATTCATGTACTTTGTCAAAGATTTAGAGCACATCGAAAGATGGATAGGTTGGGTAAAAGCAAAATATCCGAAAATAGAGTTCATACAGGTACCACACTGGAATCTTACGTACATTCTTCGTGGTGGTTTATATTGTGTCCCCAACCCCAAAGTAAAGCTTTTGAAACTTGCTGATGTGGTGAAAGCCATGCAGCTCAAATACGGACTGTATTACACTTTCTTGGGTATGAAGAAGGCCGACGGCATGAACCGCCGCCTGATGCTGAAAGGTTATGAAGCCAACGGGTACGAGAACAAAGGTATGTGCTATCCTTTGGCAGACTGGACTCAAAAGGATATTTTGGCCTATATGAAGCAGAACGGACTACCAGAACCTGTGAGATATTCACTAAAAGCCAGTTCGGGCGTAGGCTTCAATTTGGATTGTATGTTGTGGCTGGAGAAGAATTACCCATTGGATTTACAGAGAATTTATAAAGTGTTCCCTATGGCTGAAAGAATCCTTTGGGAGTATAAAAATAAACAGTAGATATGGAACTGAGCAAGTACATAAAGAGTGAATCGGTAGAACTTAACCGTTCTGCCATTCACTTTGCAGACTATAATCCCCGTAAACTTTCAGAAGAATCCCGAAAGACACTGAAGCGAGGAATTAAGAAATTCGGTTTGGTTGGTGGAATCGTGGTAAATAAACATACCGGGCTGACTGTAGTGAGTGGACACCAGCGGTTGAGTGTGATGGACGAATTACAGAAATTCCCCGGTAACGACTATCGAATCCGAGTAGATGTCATTGACGTGGACGAACGGCAGGAGAAAGAGTTGAATATCCTGATGAACAACCCTAACGCACAGGGTTCATGGGACTATGATGCTTTGGCACGCTTGGTGCCGGATATTGATTATCAGGATGCCGGACTGACAGCTGCTGATTTGAATATGATTGGTTGTGATTTCCTTCTTCAAACCGAAGAAGAAAGCTCTATTGCGGATGCTTTGGAGGATATGATGGCTCCGGCAGCAGAACAGAAGGAAGCAGAGAAAGCAGCCAGACAGATGGAAAGAGCCGAGAAAGTAGCCCACATGAAGGAAGTCAAGCAACAGGTAAAGGATGCAGCTCAAAAGCAAACTCAGGATATGGATGCTTATCTAATGCTTTCCTTTGACACATTTGAAGCCAAGTCTGCTTTCTGTGAAAGATTCGGTTATGACCCATATTCCAAGTTTATAAAGGGGGAAATATTTGATGAACAAGTAGAAAGGATTGAATAAAAATGAAAAGTGAATCTCAAAAAAGTAAACATACGGGAAGAAAGCCCAAATTTGACTATAAGAGTGAGGATTTTCTCTCTCAGGTGGAAACGTATGCCAAGAAGGGGTTCACAGACAAGGAAATCGCCTTTGCGCTGGGCTTATGCCCCCAAACATTCTGTGAGAAGAAGAGTGAGCACTCCGAATTAAGTGAAGTATTAGCGCGTGGGCGTGCGACCGTAACTGCAGCAGTGCGTGCAAAGTTCCTTGCTATGGCTTTGGGAGGTATTAAAACCAAAAGTACAGTAGTGAGGAAGCTGAAAGACCAAGAAGGAAATCTGACTGGCGAAGAAGAACTTCAGGTAAGTGAAAGCGAACTGGCTCCAAACCTTCAGGCCATGTCAGTCTGGCTGTACCACCATGATGAGGAGTGGAGAAAGGTTGAACGTCGCCAGGATGAAGACGCTGATATTCCAAAGGACATTGATCATGGTATCAGTATTGATTCATGGATTAAAGATAATCTGAAATGATTGTTCCTCAAGAAATATATCATCCGTTATACACCGACAATGAGAAATTCATTATTCTCATCACCGGTGGCCGTGGATCGGGAAAGAGTTTCAACGCTTCTACCTTCATTGAACGGCTCACATTTGAAATGACCCCCGTAGAGAAGATTGCCCACCAGATTCTTTATACTCGTTACACGATGGTATCAGCCGGGATGTCTATCATTCCGGAAATGATGGAAAAGATAGATTTGGACGGAACAACGAAGTATTTCAAAACAACCAAAACCGATATTGTAAACCGGATGACCGGCAGCCGTATCATGTTCCGTGGTATCAAGACGTCTTCCGGTAACCAGACGGCCAAGCTGAAATCCATTCAGGGTATCACGACATTTGTCTGTGATGAAGCCGAGGAATGGACCAGTGAGGAAGAGTTCGACAAGATTATGCTCTCCATTCGTAAGAAGGGAATCCAGAACCGGATAATTATCATTATGAATCCCTGCGATTCGAACCATTTCATCTACAAGAAATATATTGAGAACACTCACCGGCTGGTGGAGATTGACGGGGTGCAGGTACAAGTTTCTACCCATCCGAATGTTCTTCATATCCATACAACCTACTTAGACAATATCGAGAATCTTTCTCCAGAGTTCCTGAGAGAAGTCAAGGAGATGAAGGAGAAGAATCCGGAGAAGTACGCCCATGTGGTTATTGGTCGTTGGGCAGACGTGGCCGAAGGTGCCGTGTTCAAGAAATGGGGTATTGTTGACGAGTTCCCGATGTGGTGTAAGAAGGTGGCTATCGGGCAAGACTTTGGTTACACCAATGATCCGTCGGCTTCCATCCGATGCGGCATCATCGATAATGCGCTGTATCTGGATGAAGTGGATTATCGTACTGGATTGCTTTCTGGTGATATCATAAAAGCTTTGCGACCCTGGAATTTGAAAGTGATTGCTGACAGTGCGGACCCGCGACTCATTCAGGAAATTCATAACGGAGGTATTAAGATCTATTCAGTTGAAAAAGGTCAAGGCTCTGTCAATGCCGGTATAGACAAGATGCAGGGAATGGAAATTTTCATTACTAAACATTCTTACAACCTTCAGCGAGAGTTCCGAAATTATGTATGGGCAAAGGATAAGGACGGAAACTATATTAACGAACCTGAAGACCATGATAATCATGGCATAGATGCTGCGCGGTATTATGTGCTAGGAGAACTGCTCGGCAGGATTATGAAGCCCAAAGACATTTCAGGAGTATTTGGACATTAAACTTTGAAATATGACTTTAGAAGAAATTTTAGCTATGCCGGAAGTAGAGAGAAAAATCTACTATCTGAAGAAAGGGCGAAAAACCGAGCAACCAAACGCTCACGCCCTTTATAACGACTGGAATCCCAACAAGCATGAGATAGTGATTGATGAGGAAAAATATCCGAAAATCAAAATCACTACCCAGCCTGAGAAACGAATTACAGACCCGTCAACAGGCAAAGAGCATGTCGAGCCGGCGGTGAAGAAAGAAGTTGATCCGAATAGGATAGCACTTCCTATTGAGCAAGACATCGTGAACATACAGACAGCTTTCACTGTAGGAACAGAACCGGTTCTTGATTGTCAGCCGGATGGAACAGAAGAAAACCTTCTTTCTGCGTTGAAGCAGGTATTCAAGAAAAACAAATTGAAATACCAGAATAAGAAGGTTGTTCGTGCATGGCTGGCCGAGCAGGAGGTGGCCGAATACTGGTATGTAGTCAAGGACGACGGCTTCTGGGCCAAACTTAAACGTAAGATTTCAGGAATCTTCGGCAAGTCAAAGCCTGAATACCGTTTGAAGAGTGCTATCTGGTCCCCGTTCCGAGGTGATAAGCTATATCCATTTTTCAACGATCAGGGGGATTTGATTGCGCTTTCCCGTGAATACAAGAAAAAAGACTTGAATGATGTAGAAATCACCTGCTTCATGACCATCACCAAGGATATGGTTTACCAGTGGGAGCTGACGAGCAACTGGACCGACAAAGGTTCTTTCGCACACGGATTCAAGAAAATGCCGGTGATCTACATGTATCGTCCGGAAGCATATTGCGAAAAGATCAAATCTTTACGGGTAAGGTTGGAGAAACTACTTTCTAGTTATGCGGACTGCATCGACTATCATTTTTTCCCGATTCTTATGCTGTTCGGTGACGTACAGAACTTCTCAGGCGAGTTTAAGAATAGGGTAGTGGAACTCACCGGCCAGGGAGCAAATGCCCAATATCTTACCTGGAGCCAGGTTCCAGATACTGTCAAGTTCGAGGTGGAAACCTTACTGAGTCAGATATACGGATTGACTAATACGCCCAGAATCTCTTTCGATTCTTTGAAGGGTACTGGCAACGCTGTTTCCGGTGTAACCTTCGACTATGTATTTATGTCCACTCACCTGAATGTGGAGAATCTGAACGAAGCCGTTGGCGAGTTCATGCAGCGTCGTGTGAATTTTCTCGTTTCTGCCTTGGGCTCCGTGAACTCTACTCTTGAAGCAGCTTCCGAAACTATTGATGTGGATGTGCAAATGCAACCCTACAGGTTGGAAGACATCAAAGACAAGATAGACACCGCTATCAAGGCTAAGGATGGTGAAATCTGGTCACAACGGCGGGCTATCACCTTTGTGGGGAACGTGGATTCTGTTCTAGATGAGATTGAAGCCATCAAGGAAGAGCAGGCAGAGAAGCAGAAGAACGATATTGAGAAACAGAAACAACTTTCTTCTATGAAAGGGAACACGTTGAAATCTGAAAAATAGAACAATTTAGTCAGAAGAATTACGGGGTTTATACAAAACTAACTGATAAAAATCTAAAATATTGACTTATTAAATAGCGGTATCTCATGGTATCGCTATTTTTTTGCACAATTACAAATAATAGAATATAATTTTGAAAAATAGAATTTTATTATTACTTTTGCAATATGACAATTGAGTGAACCTAATGAGAATATTTACAGAACAAGCTATAAAGGAATATGCAGAAACGCATCCTGACGCAAAGGTAGCTTTACAAGAATGGACAACCATAGTCAAGAAAAGCGAATGGACTTGCTTTGCAGACGTAAAAAAGACTTTCAATAGTGTTGATAATGTGGGTAACCAACATTATGTATTCAATATTAAAGGAAATAATTACAGGCTGATTGTAGTGATAAAATTCACTATAAAGTTTGTTTATATTCGTTTTATTGGCACTCATGCTGAATATGATAGAATAGCTGATTGTTCAGTTTTATAATTAAACCGAATCGGCGGTTACCGATTACCAAAGAGCTATGACAAAGATAGAAACAAAAGCTCAATACGACTGGGCTGTAAAAAGGGTTGAGGAATTACTTCCACTGGTTACAGATGAAACCCCTCTTGATGATCCTAATAGCATAGAGTTAGAATTACTTTCTAACCTTGTAGCTGACTATTCAGAAGAACATTTTGCATTGGGAGAACCAACACTTGTTGATGTTCTCAAACTCCGTATGTATGAAATGGGGCTTAACCAAAAAGCACTGGCTAAATTGATTGGTGTTAGCCCTTCACGTTTGAGTGATTATATTTCTGGTAAATGTGAGCCAACATTGAAGGTTGCGCGTGAAATTAGTCAAAAGCTGAATATCGATGCTAATATAGTGTTAGGTGTTTGATTTGATATGAGAGCTGTTGAAGTAATAGTTGAAAATGCTGGAGATAATCTTAGTGCTTACATTGAAGGTGCTCCGGTAATGACTGTTGGTAACGATGTGAAGGTAATCGAGAAGAACATGAAGGAAGCTGTTGAACTTTACCTGGAGTCATGCAAGGATATGAACATCGTTCCAGTGGAAGTATTGCAGGGAGAGTTCACCTTGAAGTTCAAGATAGATGCTGCCACCTTCATCAATTATTACAGCAGTATCTTTACCAAAGCTGCTTTAAGCCGGATTACCGGAATCTATGAGCGCCAGTTGTGGCATTATGCGGCTGGAGTACACAAACCACGTAAGCAACAATTGGAGAAGATTCAGAAAGGTATTAATGCGCTGACAGAGGAACTGGCAGCTATAAATTTGTTGTGATTATGGTAGATTTCGCTTCTTTATTTAAGGCGTTTTTAGAAAAGTATGGATTAAATTCCATTATTGCAGTATTTCTCACTGGATTGGTTTACTTCTTTTTGGGAGTAAATAATATTTTGGATCTTATTTTCATATTTGCTGGATTTGTCTTGCTTGTCTGTATATTTGACTATTTGTTTAAATTAATATTTAGACAGTTAAAACGATATAAAGAAGAGTGTTACTATAATGCAATAGAAAAACGTATAATCGACGAATTGTTTTATGTAATGCCCGAAAAGGCAAAAGCAAATGCGTTGCAATTAATTGAGTTACCCATTATTCCTAATACTAAATACCATTTGTTGATAAATGATAAAGCGAAACAATGCTTAATAAAAAATGATTTTAACTTTGACGATTATTTCATTAATACCCCCTTACATAAAGGTTCTTGTATTGATCAAGAACAAATAGGAAATTATTCAGTTATATATGTCCATCCACATCTATATAAACTTTTGAAAAAAGAGAAGAAAAAGAGAAATAAGAATAATCAATGATTTTTTTCAGCGTGATTACTTCGGGAGTCACGCTTTCTTTTTGCCTAAAAACGAACATTCTCTTAATTGTTTCGTATCGTTAGCCTTAAAATTTCCCCTTCCTTTTCTCTATAAGTAAATTTACCGTATGAAATTATTAATCAAACTCATACGGTATGACAATCTTTGAACTAATCTTGGCAGGACTGCAACAGAAATTTCCTGGGGTGGACACTGCCACACTTACCCGTATCGCCACAAAGAAGGCAGAGGGTGTCACGGATGAAACGAAGGTGACCTCCATCGTCGAGGGTATCTCATTTCAGGACGTAATTCAAAACTATGGTGATTTCCGTGCAGGACAGGCGCAGACTTCCGCTGTTTCTAACTACGAGAAGAAGCATGGACTGAAAGACGGGAAACCAATCGAGAATCCGAAACTAGAACCCCCGAAACTAAACGATCCTCCAAAGCCGCAGGAAACGGACATCGCAAAGATGATTGCCGATGGCATCGCCGCCGGTATCAAGCCGTTTGCTGACAAACTGGCAAAAATGGAGGAACAAGAAGTGCAGGCGCAGCGCAATTCACAGATTTTGGCAGTGGCTAAGAAGTACGGTATTCCCGAATTTATGCTGAAAGACCGCAACATTCCTGAGAACACGGACTTGGATACCTATTTCAAGGACATGAAGCAGGATATGTCTAACAGCGGTTTCCAGTTCGCTAAGGCTCCAGAAACTGCCGAGCAGAAGCAGGAGAAGGAAGCTAGCGAGTTCGCCAAAATGATTGAGGCGGATACAAAATCTATTGTCGAACAACAAAACAAGTAATTTATGTCAGCAGGATTTAAGTACAACATTGAGCCTGAACCGTCCATCGAGGAACGCTATGACGTTTCTACCGGAGTAAGACGCAGAGGCCCTTACAAGTTGGACACGACCAACCTAGTTGTTGGTTCGTTCCTTCCATCTTTTACACCGATTGCCGCCGACCTTGTAAAGAAAACCGCTCAGGTGGCTATCCGTGTAGAAGTCTATGAGAAATTTACTACCGGATCCAATACCACATTGAAAATCAAGAAAAACTCTTTGGCTTATGTGGGTATGCACCTGGGTAATGGTTCTCATGGAGCAACCATCAACAGTATTGACAAATCAAACAAAGCTTTCGATAAGTTGACGCTGGCCGCCGACTTTGGTGAAACATTGGAAGTCGGTACTGTACTCTATGAAGCGACAGCTGTAGATGGTACTACCCCGAAGGTTATTGCCAACTCAGCCTTGTACGAAAGAGTACAAGTTGAAGAAGGCATCGTATTAGTTGCCCTTTTGATGCGAGCTTTTGAAATCGAGCCAACAAAGTTGGTTATGCCTTTCTCTGACATTGATAAAGCTAATATGCCGCATTTCCAGTTCAACGCTGCTGGTGTGCAATCACCGGCTGGTGTTTCGTATAAACAGCCAGAAGCATCTGATTCTGTAATGGGAGGTATTCAATTAGGATTTTCTCAAAGCGGAAAGAAATATCCAGTAGCATTGGAAGGTGGTAAAGCTTATGTTGAAGTTCCTTGGACTGATAATAACACTACCTATCAGGCAGCTAACTCAAGCACTTTAGGATTGGTAAAGCAAGGTACAAAAGTAGATGATGCAGCAGGTGGTGATGAAAAAGATAAAATCAACGCTCTTCTCGCATCATTAAGAGCAGCTGGTATTATCGCAAGCAAATAAAGAAAGGAGGACTAATATATGATGCTAACTATTTATACTCTGTTTAACGACCCCAACATCGTTAACGCTGTTATTCAGCGCGTCCTTCAGACACGTAAGGATACTATCTACTGGCAGCAGTATCTAGACTTCCGAAGAACGACTACCCGTGTGTTCAAGGACTACATCGGTCAGGTTACGGGCGTGATGGCCGGTTCTATCAATTCGCGCTACGGTGAGAAGCCTATCCGTGAACGTCGGAATATAGGTTCAGGATATGGAGAAATTGCTTACTTGGGCGATCGTTACCAGATTTCCGTCGATCGTCTGTCTGAACTTCAAGACTTGATTGACAAATACAATGCAGCAAAACCTGCTGACCAGATTGCAGCCATGCAGGACATTGTAAACTTCATCTATGATGACTACCGTCAGGTGCTTTTGGCTCCCCACAAGCGTATGGATATGGTTCTCGGTTCTATGCTGATGACCGGAGAAGCAACAGTTAAGAACAAGGATGACAATGCAGGAGGAATTAACCTGTTGGAAATCAAGTTACCGTTCAAGTTTATTACTCCCGAAACTGAAGCTAAAACGAAATTCATCACATACCTACAACAGAAGGTAAACGAACTGAAGTCCATTTATGGAACATTCCCGAAAATGATCATGTCTAGAGGAACCTTCGTGAAGAACATTATCGGATCTGAGGAATTTGGTGACAAGTTCAAGATGCAGCTAACTGGTAACGAGATGTACCTCTCTACCGGGTTGATTACATCCCAGCTGGCTTCTTCCATTTTTACTGGTATCGGACTTCCAGCCATCGAAATCAAGGAAGATTATGTTCTTGACCAAACCGGTAAGAACGTACAGATTTACGCAGACGACCGTATCACATTGCTTCCACAAGATAAGATTGGTTATATGCGTTTCCATACTCCGTACGAAGCTGTAGACGGTGTGCCAGGACGTAATTACACTCAGGCAGACGGTGAAATGCTGATTTCTGGCTATAAGGATGGTAACGGTCGTTATCTTGAATACACCGCTGAGTGGATTCCGCAGATTACGAACCCTAACCTGATTGTGAATTTCGATTTGTCAACCATGAACGCATGACAGTAAACGACTACATATCACAGAAGTTTCAGTCTTTCGGCATTAATTTGTCGGAGGCTGACCTTTTGGAGATAAGTCTGTCTTCAGGGATAAGCGGAGAGGATGAGTTGGGCCCGTCAAACATCGGACTTGTTTCAGTAGCTATGGCTAAGTTCATCCCCTCTCTATTACTCCGTGCCACTTCCATCAGTGAGAATGGTTTCTCTATGTCTTGGAATATTCAAGGTGTAAAGGAATATTATTCTTTCTTGTGTAAGAAGTACGGACTTGAAGACACTCTGTCAGATAAACCTAAAGTCAGATTCCTATGATATTTGCTCCGCATATATTACAGGTAAAGATTACAACTCCATTGGGAGAAGATGAGTTCGGTCGGCCTATCCCCAGTACCGGTGAAGAAAGCTGGCAGGACGTATGCAAGTGCCGGTGTGACGATAACTCAACCAAAGAGTTTACTTCGGAGAACGGTGAGGTGTTCCGACCGAATTATCACGTAGTCTGTGAGAAGAAAATCTCACTGAGTGCTGGTGATGAAGTCAGATGTATGGACGGTGAGAATGTCCGTGGAACTGGCAAAGTTTACATGGTGAAGAATACAAACTATTTTGGTTACTCAGAGATATGGATGTGAAGTTTGATTTTTCGGACGTGGATAGCTTTTTCGAACAAGGTTATGCCGAGGTGAAAGCCGTTGAGGAGAAGGTTGGTAAAGAGGCTGTCGATTACGCTGTAAAGAATGGCAACTATCAGAACCGGACCGGAACGCTCCGTAAGTCAAACAAGTATTCAGTTCAGGATGACGGCTTGGAATTGAGGAATGAAGCTGAATACGCTTCTTTCGTTGAATCCAAAGGTTACGAAGTCTTGACTGGTGCAGCCCTGTTTGCTGAGAAACGATTAAAGGAGGAAATCAAATGATAGTTACCACCGACATAGCGAACATACTCTATCGTGATTGCCAGCCTTTCGGCATTGACATTGTTCCTCATGGCAAGAAGCTGACGGGACCGATGAAGTCCGAAAGGATTGTCATTCACGCCAAGAAGCAGCAGCCGGGGACGTACTGGAAGAAATCCTTCGTTGAGGTGAATCTTTGTGTTCCTGACTTGAAAGAAGGTGAAGCCAACACCATCCGGCTGAACGAACTGGAGAAACAGTCGCAAGAATTATTTGACGGAGTAACCGGACGCTATGATGGTACCATCTATCATTATTCCATTGAGTCAATCGGAACTGAGGAGGACACATCCTTAAAGTGTCATTATGTGAATGTAAGAATTTTGTTTGAAGTTTTAAATGTGAAATGATATGGCAGAAGCAAAGAAAATAACAGCTGTAAATATCAAGAAACTTTGGTATGGTGAAACAAGCGAGATTACCGCCGATTTGACTGGGCGGGCGTTGTACACTCTCTTGCAGGGCGATACCTTGAAAGAAGTCAAGAATATTCACCAAGATACTTGGACGCTTGAAGAAGCGGAAGCAAGCCGAACCAATTATAAAAATCAGCTCACGGGTCAGACCTATCGCAGTGAAAAGGAAATGGGTGATGTAACTGTCAATTTCACCATTGGAGAATACGATTACCCGACCAAGAAAGACCTTATGGGTGGTAATGTTATCAACACTGATAAAGGCTGGAAACGTGCGAGAGGAAAGGTGAACATCGAAAAATGTATCGTAGCTCAAACCGATGATGATCAGTATTGCGTCATTCCCCGCGCAGATATCGGGGCTCGTGAAGCGACTACAGATAAGGCTATTGGGCTTCCGGTGAGTGCTGTAGAACTTGAGCCGAAAGACTCCGCTATCGCTCCAGAATACTGGTTTGATTCCGAAGAGGTAAAAGCTGGCATGTAATGCCTATCCGATAGGTAGAGATTATATTCCATAACAGGGGTGGGCTTTATGGCTTCACCCCTTAATTATTTTTTTACATGAATCAAGGTGCAAAAATCATATCAGAATCCATTATTGGCAGTGATTTCAGAACGGTATTTGTTGGAGGAAAAGCTTATACTGTTTATCCGCCTACAATCCATAAGTTAGCCGGAGCCATCTCCAATCTGTCAGACGTACAAGAGGCCGAAAACTTGAAAAATGTCCTGCTCTCCTTGGGAGAAAGCGAGGCTTATTCCAAGGCATTATCCTGGCTGATTACTGGTGATGAAAGTTTGAGTGAGGAGTTAGCTAAAGGAACATATGAAGAAAATGTGAACGCATTAGATGAAGCCTTTTCCATGATTGACTCAAAGGTTTTTCTCAAAGCTGTCAGCTTGGTGAGGAACGTAAGCCTGCTGGCAGCGAAACCGAGGTTGTAGGAAATGATACTCTCTTGGGACAGATTGCGTCGTTCATGGAAAACCTGCATCTGTCATACCGGGAAGTGGTCTACGAGATACCATACAGGAATTTAGTATTAATGCAGCGCGATAAGCTCCATACCGTTACCGGAACAAAGGTTACGAAGGTAAAAGGTAAGGACATGGCTTCGCGCAGAAGAAGAAACAAGAAATAGATATGGCTCTATTAGAATGTTAAAAAGCAACAGAAACGTTACTTTTTTACGTTACAAAGTTTGCTTAATAGTAACGAAAATGTTACCTTTGCATTGTCAATTAAAAGTTCTTTGATTTATGAAGTTTTCAGAGTTTTACAAATTGATTGAGTCAGCAGGCTGGACAATCGAAAAGGGAAAGAAACATCACAAGTATGTTCATCCCGACTTTGACTACTTTATCCCTGTAGGCAGACATCCGGCCAAAGAGATACCTAAAGGTACTCTTGACAGCATGATGAAAAAGGCGGGGTTAAAGAAGTAAAAGAACAGCACCCACTTCGGTGGGTGCATTTAATTGACAAAACTTAAAATACACGATTATGAAGAAGATTCAGGCTATTATTGAAAAAGCAGATGATGGAGGAATCTCTATCTATTCTGAAGATGTAAACGGTGCGTATGGCTTTGGGCTTACAGAACAAGAAGCGAAAGAGGACTTTATTTCTGTTTTAGAGGAACAGGCAGAATATTACAAAGAAAAACATGGTGAATTTCCAAGTTGGTATAAAGCTGGCTATTCTGTGGAGTATGTGTATGACTTAAGTGGATTTTTTGAGGCATTTCCGTTCATCAATGCCAGTAAGTTCGCAAAGGAAATAGGTTTAAATGAATCTGTGATGCGAAAATATAAAGGCAAGATCGTAACAGCTTCCGAGAAACAGAAAGCATATATACAATCCAAATACAATGAAATTCTTAAAAGAATGGAACTTGTCAAGTTTTGATATTCCAGCCGTGAGGCTTTGATATAAATTAAAGAACAAATTGACAATTTGGCGCATCATAATGGTGCGCCTTTTTTATTAAAACACTGAAAAACACAAATACGCAACAATAGGTTTATTGTTTGGTATTAATCATCGTAAAAACTGAATATTAATGAATTGAGGTGTAACTTCAAACATTAATATTCAGTTTATAATATATGGCTACACTTGTATTCCGCGTAAGCGCACAATATGATGAAGTTATAAGACTTCGTAATGAGATTAGTAAGCTGGAAGCCCAGTTAAAGAAGATGGACGTAAACAAATCCCCCGCAGCCGCCAAGGCATTGGAGACTCAACTGGCATCTGCTCGCCAACAAATGATGGGGCTGGTGACCGAGGCGGCCAAGGCTGGTGCTGTGATGGAGAAAGACTTTAAATCCAATATTTACAATGCCTCACAATCTGTAAATGATTTTACTCAAAAAATTATTGACCAGAAAAGAGTTGTCAAAGACGTAGAACATGATGTTAAGCGGTTGGGCGATGCTTATAAAACAGCTTTAAAAAGAAATCCAACGGGAGCTGTAAGCTTATTATCAGAATACCAATCTGCAAAGAAGACTCTCGATGAAGAAAAAGCTACTTTATTTGGTTTGACTCAGCAGCAGGCTGAAGCCCGTCTTTCAGTAAAGAGACTGAAGGATGAATATGCAGCCTTTAAGGAAGAAGCAGGCGAAACGGTCGAAGCAAATGATAAAATGTCCGTTTCCTTAACTAAAGTACTTGGTGTAATAGGTGGAGTAACAGCCTTGAAAAACTTTGTTACAGAACTTGTCAATGTACGAGGACAATTCCAGCAGCTTGAAATTGCTTTTTCAACCATGCTAAAAAGTAAGGAAAAAGCGGATAAACTGATGTCAGAGCTGGTGGATATTGCTGCAAAGACACCCTTCGACCTCCAAGGGGTAGCATCTTCTGCCAAGCAAATGATTGCTTACGGCTCGTCTGCTGAAAATGTGGGTGATGAGCTTGTAATGTTGGGTAATGTAGCCGCCGGTGTTGGCTCCCAGCTTAGTGAAATAGCCTATCTCTATGGTACATTAAGGACGCAGGGTAGAGCTTATGCTACAGATATTCGTCAATTTGCAGGACGTGGTATCCCTATTTATGAAGAACTGGCAAAGGTTCTTGGCGTTACAAAGGACGAAGTTTCCGGTTTGGTCACAGCAGGTAAGGTTGGCTTTAAGGAAGTAGAACAGGCATTCAAGAACATGACTAGCGAATCCGGGATCTATTATAATTTGATGCAGGAGCAATCAAAATCTCTTACGGGACAGTTAAGTAATCTTGGGGATGCTTGGGACACAATGCTCAATGAAATCGGTAAGGACACACAAGGAATAGCATCCTCAGGAATATCTGCTGTGAAGGGGCTGATTGAGAACTATGAAACGGTAGGTAAGGTTTTATTGGGATTGATAGCTACTTATGGAACATATAAAACGGCTCTAATTGTTACGAGAATTACTCAAGATGCGTTGACTGCACGTATGGAGCTTGCAATACTTGTAACTAAAGCACAGACAGTAGCGCAAAAGGCATTGAATTTGACAATGAGCGTTAATCCGTATGCTGCGATAGCAACAGTTGTGGTAGTCACGAGTGCTGCTTTGTTAAATTATGCTAGTAATCTTGATAAATGTAAGAAGGGAATTGATGCATACAATAAATCTGTTGAGGAGGCAGCAAGGAAAGAGGCAGAGCATAAGGAAGAAATTGAAAAGCTTTTGTCAGTAGCGCAGGATGAACAGTCTTCTACTGAAGACAGAAAAGAAGCATTGATTCGTCTTGAGCAAAAATATCCAGACATATTCAAGAAATATAAAACAGAGGCAGACATGCTTCGTGATATTTTGAATATAAAAAAACAAATTAATGAGGAAGATGAACGAAGAAGAAATGTTTCCGATCAAGAAGAACTAAATAGATTGAATGCGGAAATCAATAAACTGAATGAAGCCATTAAATCGGCATCGCAGTCTGGTGCTGGATTATCCATACAGTCATTGGTTAATGAAAAGAACAATCTTATTAAGCAGCGTGATCTGAAACAGGAGGAAGTTAATAAGAAACGACATGATGAAATACTCTCAGACCTTTCTGGCTATTCTAATGAGCAACTTCAAAAAGAGGTGGACGTGAGAGAACGTTTGATGAAACGTTTGGAAAATGCTCAAAAGCTAGGAAATTCTGTCAAAAATGGCAAAATATCGAATGGAATATTGCCTGGTATCAAGACTAACGAGCTGTTGCAAGCCGAGAAGCAAGCTATTGAACGGGAACTGAATAATAGAGGAAAGACAAATGATGAAATAAAAAACAAAAAGTATTGGGAAGATAAAAAGAAAGAAGCTGAAGCGGCTCGTGATGCGTTAGATGTATCTGAGAAAAATTCTGAAGAATGGAATAGATATACTCAGCAGATACAAGAAGCTCAGTCCCAGATTGAAAAGTATTCTAATTCTAGCACAATTTTAAAAGACGCCGAGCGACAAAAGAAAGAACAGCAACAGCTTGCAGAAGAACTCCTTCAGCTTCACAGGACCAATCAGCAGAAAGAAATCAACCTGATGGAAGATGGGGCTGAAAAGAAGCGTAGACAGATTGAGCTGGATTACCAGAAAGAAATCGACGAAATTAAGAAGCAACGTAAAAAATGGGAAGATGCACAAGGTGGAAAGCTTACGTCTGAACAGCGGGATGTATTGGGAAATCGTGCGTCAAATGCCATGCAATCACGTGAAAAGGGTTTATCCGCAATTACAGACACTGAAAATCAGGCTGCTATTGAAGCTAACGAACGCTACCTGAAAAACTACGGAACGTTCATGCAAAAAAGACAGGCAATTACCGATGAGTACACTCGTAAAATTTCGGAAGCCACTACTCAGGGAGACAAGGACATACTCCAGAAAGAAATGGATAAGGCTATTTCCTCCCTTGATCTTGAAAAACTGAAGCAAGGTATCAACTGGGAACTTGTCTTCGGTGACTTGGATAAGGTATCTAAAGAGTCCTTGAACAAAGTGAAGCAGCAGCTTAGAGATTTTAAGAACTCGGATGAGTATAAGAATATGGCCGTTGACCAGAAGAAGGTCATTGACGAGGCGTTGAACAACATTCAATCAACCCTTATTGACAAAGGCGGATTACTGGCCGACTTACCTGAACAGTTAAGCGAACTGGCTAAGGCTCAGGAGGAACTGGCACAAGCTCAGGAAGAATATAATGAAGCCATGAAGAATGGTACGGATGCACAAAAGGAAGCTGCTACAAAAAAGCTGAACGATGCCCAAAAGAGACAGCAAAACGCTCAGACCAACGTTCAGAAATCAACGGACAAAACGACAAGCAACCTTATCTCTTTGTCGAATGTAATTACCCAGCTTGGTTCAAACTCTGAAATTTCCCTTTCTCAAATTGGGAACTTGGCTGGCGATGTTGTTGATGTTTTTACAGAGGCAGGAAGTAAGATTGGTGGAATAATTGGAGCTGCATTTTCCTTGCTGGATACTATCGGAACGCAGGGGCTTGATGGGTTTGTTGACAATCTTTTCGGTAGTGTCTTTAGGGCCGTTGGGGGAATATGGGATACTTTAACGTTCGGACTTATAGGTAACAAAGAAAGTGATCCATACTTGAAAGAAGATTTGGAAAGGCTAACAATCTCTAATCAAGATTTGAAAGCCTCTCTTGATAATCTGGCAGAAAAGATGGACGAAAGTGCTGTCGCTGATGCAACTGGACTTTACGAGCAGCAGAAAAAGAATATTGAGGAGCAGATTGCAAATACACAAGAAATGATGCAACGCTCCGCTGCTGCATATAGTAACGGTTTCTTGGGAATAGGTGGAACACACTCCAGTAACAAAAAAGTCAACGATGCAATGTCTGCTGAAGACTGGAGACGAGTCAGTGAGGCTGCTGGAGTTTCTGTGTCAAGTGCAAGCGATTTCTGGAATCTGACCAGTGAACAGATGTACAACGTGGCAAACAACGCTACCGACCTCTACTCAAAAATCAAGCAATATGCCGACGATGGATATCAGAACGCCTCTCAGTATATGGATAGCTACATTGAATACTGGAAGCAGCTTGATGAACTGGAGGACACTTACCGCGAAAAGCTGACCGACACTTCGTTCGACACTGTCCGAGATGAGTTCAAGGACCAATTACTTGACATGGAGTCAGATGCAGAGGACTTTGCAGAAGATTTTGAGAAGATGATGCAGCAGGCAGTGGTTGAGAGCATGATGTCAGATACCTATGCAAACCGTTTGAAAGAATGGTATAAGAGCTTTGCAAACTCAATGACGGACGGAACTTTGTCTGATTCTGAACAAAACAATCTCAAATCACAATGGGAACAGATGGTCAGTGATGCCTTAGCTGAACGTGACGCAATCATGCAGGCTATGGGATGGGACAGCTCTTCCTCAGAGCAGCAGTCGGCATCCAGCCGTGGATTCGGAACGGAAATGACGCATGAGGATGCCGGGGAACTGAGCGGGCGTTTTACTGCCGTGTATGAGTCTAATCTTCGCATTGAAACAGCAGAGAAGCAGCAGATAGTGGCCATCACGGAACTGCGAGGTTCAATCAGTTCCTTGATAGTGCAAGCAAATGGACTATACAACATCGCAGACGAAACGCGTACCATTCTGGCTAATTCTTATTTGGAGTTACAACAAATCAGAGAGAATACAGAAGATTCTGCCAAATACCTGAAAGATATAAAGGCTGACATCGCCGAGGTGAAACTTAATACAGCAAGACTATGAAAGGAGATATATTTATCAACGAGAAAGATGCATGGGACACATGGGGTGTTCGCATGGGGGACGGTTTTCTCGATGCTATCGACGGATTCAATGAGATGAAAGACTACATTGAGGATGAAAGCCGGCTGGAACATGGCAAACGGGTGATTACTGAAAACGCAAAAGTAGACTCGCGAGAAGTTACCCTTCAGTTTACGATCGAGGGAAATTTAGAAAACGATTACCGATCAAAGAAAAAAGCCTTTCAGACAGAATTAGAGAAAGGTGCTGTAAATATTAAAGTTCCAGCATTGGGAGATGAAATCTATAAGTTGATTTATCTAGGGAAAAGCATTTCTTATGGGATGAGTTCTGACCGCTGTTTTGGTAAAATTTCGTGTAAATTTCAAGAGCCTAATCCTATGGATAGGAGTGAATAACGAACATTCACCTTATTGTTTCAAATGGGAGTCCTGATTTTTAGGGCTTCCATTTTCTATTTATGAACTTTGGAGATATGATAGAAATTAAAGACATATCAGGTAAAACAAGGCTTTCAATCCCAATTAATAAGGGAGCTAAAGGAAAGTTTACTCTGATGAAGGAAGACTATATAATTCTTCCTTTTTCGGTAGCTAAGCCTGTGCAGTTTAAACTTGGTGATTATGTAGATTTATCCGGTGTCCTTGATGAATCATTAGGTGGAAAGCTGGCAAAAATCTATGAGATAACTGATCTTCAGAAGCCTACTTACAACACTTCAACTGGAGGCTATGATTATAATCTCCAGATGAACGCCTACTACTGGAAGTGGAAGAACAAAATCTTTAAATACACTCCGGAACATGCAGGAAATGAAGCATCATGGTCGCTTACTGCTGCCCTTGATGTACAACTTGGTGTGTTTCTTCGTAATCTCAAGGCTTTAGGCTATACATATAGAGGAACAGACTTTATTTTCAGCATAGACGATACTGTAGAGAATAAGGCCGTAGCGATGACCTATGACAACATGAACTTGTTGGATGCCTTGTTTTCTATGGCAGGGGAGGATAAGTGGAACTGCGATTGCTGGATAACGGACAACGTGATTCATTTTGGGCGAAATGAGTTCGGAGATGCCGTTAAAATTGAGCGTGGTGTCGAAGCGTCGTCTATCACCCGCAGCGAAAGCCAGGGCACTTATGCCACCCGTATCTATGCGTTTGGTTCAACAAAGAATATCCCCACGAGCTACCGTCCGACCGATGAGCAAGCCGTGGTGAACGGCGTAGTCCAGAAAAGGCTTATGCTTCCGGCCGACACTCCCTATATTGATGCATACGAAGGCATGTCGCAGGAAGAAGCCATTGAGGACGTGGTGGTGTTTGATGATGTCTATCCCCGACGTGTTGGCACTTTATCCGACGTGCACACCCGCACCGAGGAAGTAGAGAATGAGGACGGTACAAAAGAAACTATTACGTACTATCGCTACAAGGATGCTGGGGTAGAGTTCAAAGAAGACTATATTCTTGAAGGTGAAGAACTGAAAATCCAATTTCAATCCGGAAAGCTGAATGGAATGGAGTTCGGCGTAATCTTCAATCCCAAACCGAAAGATGAAAGTCGGGGAGATCAACTTTGGGAGATTGTTCGCAATGAAGACTATGGTCGACCATTACCGGATGATATGATGTATCCTGCCAACGGCGATGAATACATTCTATCAGGCTTTGATATCCAACTGGTGTCCGACCAATATATTCCAGAAGCTGAACAGGAATTAAAGGAAAAGGCTCAAAAGTACACTGAAAAAGTGAAGAAGGATGATGGAACCTATCCGACTACCCTTAGAAGCTCATGGGTTAAAGAGGATTTACTCTCACGAACTTTCGAATTTGGGCAACGTATCAATCTTGTAGACGATACATATTTTGAAAATGGGCGCATTTCACGTGTCTTGGGATGGGAAATGAATCTTGATATTCCGTGGGATTCTCCAGTTTACACAATTGGGGAAAGTATGCCTTACTCCCGCATCGGTGAAATTGAAAGTGATGTCGAGTCCTTAACCTACAAGGGACAAACATATTTTGGAAAAGGCGGAGTATATCTTATCAAAGTAAATGATTCAACTGCTCCAAGTGATAGAAATACGTTTTCTGCACTACGGGCATTAAAAATGTTCATCCGCAAGGACCAGTCAGACGGCACTAACTTCTTATTGAAATTCGGTGAGTTTATCGACAGCATGATTGCCGGTAAGGGTGCCGGAATATATCCAGACGGGCGTGGACAGTTCGAGAAACTGGAAGTGCGCAGCGCAATGATTGTGAAGGAACTTATCTACAATCGCTGGTTTGCGCAGGAAGGGAACGTCACTTACTCAGAGGCAGGAACTATCGAACGGATTGAACTACTCGAAGACGGCACGTATGACCTGTATCTTCGTCGCCGCTGGGATAATGATATCACAGCATTTTCCCAGCAGGACGTAAGTTATGGCTCAGTGAATAACCTGAACACAGCAGGAGAATATTATGACAGCTGGTTTCGTGTTCTGAGTGTGATGCAGGCAGAAAACAAACTGAATGTCATACTCTATCCGGATGAAGAGGTGCCTGGGGGTAAGAACTATCCTCCAGTTGTCGGTATGGTGATTACACGTCGTGGCAATGCGGTAGATGAAGAACGGCAAGGATTCTGGTATATATCCAGCTATGAAGGCTGTATTTGCATGCTGGATGGCGTCACAAAGCCAATACTTGAAGAATCGAATTATAGTATTATTGTTGGAAAACTGAAGAGGTTGGAACTGTTCGATAACCTCCCTATCAATTACCGACAGAGTTATGTATACTGTCGTGGTATTGCCATACAGGACCTCATGCGCATTAACTATCAGGGTTTGGTTGTCGTGCAGCTAAACGACCGTGGTTTCTGGTCATTGGAAGTAGCTCAAAGTGATAATCCTTATACGTCCGGTAAGGAAATGGTTGATACAGTATGGCATTATGGATGTCGCTGGAAATGCCTTGTCACCGGTACGACGGACGAACCTCGCTATGCCAGCACGGGCTGGGCGATGATTGAAGGAAATCCGGCATTTGCTATTGACATTGAAAGCGAAAACGGTTGGGCTTTCGATGCAACTCAGCTTCAGGAAGGAGTTGTATTTACGACTTTAACTGTAACCGGAGAATTATACAACCGTGATGTGACAGACAGTATCCTTGATACGGATGTAAGCTGGACACGAGATACGGGCAACGTGAGTGAAGATAATGCGTGGGCAATCAAGAGAGCTGATGCCGGCAAGACTCTTACACTGACATCCGATGATTTGGGCATTGACTTTACCCGTAAGGGAGTGTGTTCTTTTAAGGCAACAGCTTTGCTACGTGATGGTCAGCAGACAGAAATAGCAGAACAAACAATAACATTCTAAATCATTATAGTATGGTAGAAAGAATATGTAAAAATATAATAAGAAAGGATACTAAAGGTAATGTTGTAAGGAGCTTTTTAGACAGTTCATATCTTGTCATTTTCGAATCTAATGGAAAGGAATATGTTAGAGGTATATCAGGTGAAACTCCTTTGAGTGATTCTGATATTGCCGAAAAAATTGAAAAAGTATATGGATTCTCAGAATGTAATCTGATACAAATAATCGTAATATAATATGGGAATAAAAAGTAAGACAAAGAGATTGGATGTGAACTACACACCTCTCCAGATTAGCGGAAGTATAGAGGTTGTTGGTAGTGTTCCAGACCGGCAGATATACAGCAGCGATGTAAAGGAATATACTCCTGACTATACACTTACGCCTCTTGTACTGTTTCCGAGATGTAACGCTACGGATCCGGATTCTTATCTGAAGAGCGGTTCAGTGAACGCCTCTCTTACTAATATGAAGTGGTATGAGATTATTGGTACACAACGAACATTGATAGGTTCAGATAATGTCGGCTATGAAATAACGACAGAGGGAGATTCTAAGGGGCAGATTAAGGTAAAGCGTAATCCTCCTGCTGCATCATCGTTGGCATTGGAGTTCTACGCAGAATATGTTGATAGCCGTACAAATCAGATGTATGTATTCCGCATGAGTACGGTCATAGCCGTATCGGACGCAACACTCCCGGCACCGATTTTGAAAC
>OFPS01000383.1_pt1 | contig 45081 bp, 40 predicted proteins | sample 1542111 | NCBI WGS metagenome assembly OFPS01 (sample SAMN04209233, study PRJEB22552) | human gut metagenome | biome: gut; material: feces | host: Homo sapiens | place: USA: Oklahoma | reverse complement strand
GCCATCCAACCGGGAGGCCACGTGGCAGATTCCAACCTGCCACGAATCAATGGATACCGCCCACCAACACCGGCAGAGTCCCCGGTTCCATGGCCGGCAGATTATGCCTCCCCTTTTGCGGCCTGCCGTGCTGCTTGGTCGGCGGCGTACACCCCTTCCAGGGTGAGGGGTGGGCGGGGCACCGTGTCTAAAGCGTGGGCCACCACCCGGGGAATGTCTAGGAAGCCGATCTCCCCGGCCAGGAACCGGGCCACGGCCACTTCGTTGGCCCCGTTGAGGATGGCTGGGGCCGTTCCCCCCTCTTGGGCGGCGCGGATGGCCAGAGCCAGGCAGGGGAAGGTGTCCAGGTCGGGCTTGGCGAAAGTGAGCTGGCCTGCGGCAAACAGGTCCAGTTCCTCCGCCGGACCTGCCACCCGGTCCGGCCAGGAGAGGGCGTACTGGATGGGCAGGCGCATATCCGGGGCGCCCAGCTGGGCGATCACGCTGTTGTCACAGTATTCCACCGCTGAGTGGAGTATGCTCTCCCGGTGGATCAAAATTTGAATCTTCTCCGGGGGAACGGCAAAGAGGGACATGGCCTCCAGCAGTTCCAGCCCCTTGTTCATCAAAGTGGCCGAGTCGATGGTCACTTTGGCTCCCATGGACCAGTTGGGATGCTTTAAGGCATCCTCCACCTGCACGTGCTCCATCTGCTTCCTGGTCCAGCCCCGGAAGGGGCCTCCGGAGGCCGTCAGAAGGATCTTATCTATCTTATTTCTATACTCTCCGTTTAAGCACTGGAAAATGGCGCTGTGCTCGGAGTCCACGGGGACGATGTCCGCACCCCAGCGCTCCGCCTGGGCCATGACCAGCTCCCCGGCGCAGACCAGGGTCTCCTTATTGGCCAGGGCGATTCGCTTGCCCGCCCGGATGGCCGCGAGCGTCGGCCGCAGGCCGACCGCGCCGGACACCGCCGTGACGACGGCGTCCGTGTCCGAGAGCACCGCCGCCTCGCACAGAGCGTTTTCCCCGCTGCCGACGGCAATGTCCGTGTCGGCGAGCGCGATGCGCAGCGCTCTGGCCGCTGTCTCATCCGTCACGGCGACGAACGCCGGGTGCAGGCGACGTGCCTGCTCTTCGGCGAGCTGAATGTTGCGGTTCGTCGTCAGCGCGCGCACGTTGAGACCCAGATGCTCCGCGACGGCAACGGTCTGGCGGCCGATGCTGCCGGTAGAACCAAGAATGGAAATCGAATGTACCATAGCTGTGCTCCCTTACTTCGCCACGACCGAGATGGCCGGTGCCAGCAGCACCAGCAGCTCGAGCATGGGCGCGGTGAAGATTGTGCTGTCGAACCGGTCGAGCATGCCGCCGTGACCGGGCAGCAGATTGCTGTAATCCTTCACGCCGTGCTCACGCTTGATGGCGGAGAACGCAAGGTCGCCCGCCTGACCGGCAAGGCTGCCGAAGAAGCCGTAGATGGCAAGCAGGCCGATCTGCACGCGGTAGCCGCACAGATGCAGCACGAGACCGTAGAGCATGGCCGCCGCGATGGCGCACACGAAGCCGCCGACGCAGCCCTCGACCGTTTTATGCGGGCTCAGGGCGGGGGCGAGCTTGGTCTTGCCCAGACTGCGGCCGACGAAGAACGCGCCCGAATCGCTCAGCCACGTGATGACGAACGGCAGCAGCAGATACGGAGCCTTTGGGTCGTTCAGGCCGAGGCGCACAAGCGATGAGAGCATCCACGGGATGACAATGCCCGCCGTGAACACGAGCGCCAGATCCTGAAACGGGATGCGCTCGGACTTGTGAAACGAGATCATCATCTCGACGAACATGGTCACAAACAGCACATAGGCCGCGATCTTGAACACGAGCTCGGACTGGCCGAACGCCGCGCCGAGCACGATGGCCGCGCCGCACACGCCGGCATACACCGCAAAGCGCGGCACGAACTTCGGCATTGCCGTGTGCAGCAGCTCCCACGCGCAGAACGACGCCATGATGGCCACCACAATGCCCCAGCCCCAGATCGGGGTGAAGAAGATCACAGCCAGCAGCGCCGGGATGCCGATGGCCGCAACGATCAGTCTGTTTTTCATGATTGGTTCCTCCCGTTTGTCTTTCTCTCGGGTGCGGCGGTCATTTCACGCCGCCAAAGCGCCGGTCGCGCCGCTGAAACTCCGCCAGGGCCGCGTCCATGTCGCGCTCGGTAAAGTCCGGCCAGAGCACGTCGGTGAAATACAGCTCCGAGTACGCACCCTGCCAGGGCAGGAAGTTACTCAGCCGCTGCTCCCCGCTCGTGCGGATGATGAGGTCGGGATCCGGGATGCCGGCCGAGTACAGATAGCTGCTGAACACATCCTCCGTGAGCTCCGGCGCAGTGCCGGCCTTGTACGCCTCGGCGTACCGGCGCACGGCGTGCAGGATCTCGTCCCGGCCGCCGTAATTGATGCACAGGTTCATCTGGCAGCCGTCGTAATGCGTGCTCTTCTCCTCGGCCGCGGCCATGAGGCGCTGCAGCTCCGGCGAAAGGCCGGACCGCTCGCCGAAAAAGCGCATCTTGAACTTGTCGCGCTCCATGATCGAGAGCGCTTCTTTCATATATTTATCGAAGATGCTCATGATCGTGCGCACTTCCTCGGGCGGGCGGCGCCAGTTTTCCGTGGAAAAGGCGTAGACCGTGAGGTATTCGATGCCGATGGCCTTGCAGTAGTTGCCGATGCGGCGAAACGCCTCGGCACCGTAGGCATGGCCGGCCGTGCGCGGCAGGCCGCGCTTTTTGGCCCAGCGGCCGTTGCCGTCGAGGATAATCGCCACATGGCGCGGCAGGCGCGAGAAATCCACCTGCGGCGCAGTTGTCTTATCGTTTGCCATAGTTCCTCCTGCACCGCCCGGATGGGCGGCGCCTGTAGACAGGATATTCAAACGGGGGGATGAAAAATCCCCCCGTATCGCATTTGCGGGTCCGGGAACTCAGATCTCCATGAGCTCCTTCTCTTTTTCGTCGGCGATGCGCTCGACTTCCTTGATATAATCATCGGTCAGCTTCTGCAGATCCTTCTCGATGATCTTGAGGTCGTCCTCGGTGATCTCGGACTTTTTCTTCTGCGCCTTGAACTTGTCCATTGCGTCGCGGCGGATGTTGCGCACGGCGACCTTGGCCTCTTCGCCGTACTTCTTGACCTGCTTGACGAGGTCGCGGCGGCGCTCCTCGGTCAGAGCCGGGAAAACCAGGCGGATGGTGCGGCCGTCGTTCTGGGGGTTCAGGCCCAGATCGGACGCAAGAATGGCCTTTTCAATGCCCTTGAGCACGGAAGCGTCCCACGGCTGGATGAGCAGCGAGCGGGCGTCCGGCGTGCTGATCGACGCGATCTGCTGGATCGGCGTGGGTGAGCCGTAGTAATCGACCGTGATGCGGTCGAGCACGGCGGGGTTGGCCTTGCCGGCGCGGACGGAATCATACTGCTCGGTGAGGACCGAAGCGGTCTTTTTCATTTTGGATTCAAACTCGGTATAATCGGTAGACATGGTGTATCCTCCTTATCGGGTTTTTAAATTTGATTTCACTTCGTCACGACCGTGCCGACGGGCTCGCCCATCACAGCACGGACAATATTCTGCGGGTCGGCCAGCGCGAAGACGACGACCGGGATGTCATTTTCCATCGCGAGCGACGTTGCCGTCAGGTCCATGACGGCCAGATGCTTTGCCAGCACCTCGTCATAGGTGATCGCGTCGTACTTCACGGCGCTGGGGTCGACATGCGGGTCGGCACTGTAGACGCCATCGATGTTCTTGGCAAGCAAAATTGCGTCCGCGCCGATCTCGGCGGCGCGCAGCACGGCGGCCGTGTCGGTCGAAAAATACGGACAGCCGCTGCCGGCACCGAAGAGCACGACCTTGCCCTCTTTCAAATGCGCCACGGCGCGCTCCCAGGTATAGTGCTCGGCAAACGTCGACATTTCGACGGCCGTCTGCACGCGCACGGGGATGCCCTTCTGCTCCATAACGTCGGACACGGCCAGACAGTTCATGACGGTGGCGAGCATGCCCATGTGGTCGGCGCGCGAGCGGGCCATCTTGCCCTCGCCGTTTTTCACGCCGCGCCAGAAATTGCCGCCGCCGATGACGACGCCCACCTGCACGCCCAGTTCGGTGCAGGTCTTGATGACGTCGCACACCCGGCCGATGACGCCGAAGTCCAGTCCCGTTTTCTGCTCACCGGCCAGCGCCTCGCCGCTGATCTTGAGCAGGATGCGTTTATATTTGGGTTCTGTTCCCATAAAACTACCCCTCGCTTTTTCATATTCGTCGTTTTATTGTAATATAAAACCGCCCGGATGAAAAGGGGGTATTTGTGAAAAGAGCGAAAACAAGTGTATGTACACTTGCGAAATCCGGCGTGGAGCGACCGGGATTTCCTTGTAGAGTAGCAATTTCACCCTTTTTGTTATCCTTGCTTTACAATGCAAAAAACAGGTGATTCTCAACCCTTAGATGTAAAAACAGGCGACACCCAACCGAAGCTGAGTGCCGCCTGTTTTGCTGTCCAATCCTGCCTAGCAGCTGCCGATTTTGTAGTTTTCTCAAATTACTGCCTGATCGGCACACGCCGAAGCCGGGCTCTTTTCTCTGGATATGCGGAGATTTATCCGAAAGAAGGCAAAACGAACATTACATCCAGCCGCCGGAGACGTTCATCACATGCGCGGTGACGTACTTCGACTCGTCGGAGGCAAGATAGAGCGCCATGTAGGCGATGTCGATGGGCTCGCCGAGGTGCTTGATCATGCAGTTGGTCGTGTAGCGCGACTGCGTCTCAGGGGTGAGGTGCTTGGCAACGGCTTCCGTGGCGATGATGCCGGGGTTGAGCACGTTGACGCGCACACCTGCGTGCGCGACCTGACGCGCCATCTGGCGGCTGAGGTGGTTGATGCCGGACTTGGCCACGCCGTAGCCGACCTGCGTACGGTCGGGGCACACGGCGGCGACGGAGCCGATGTTGATAATGCTGCCTGAATGCTGCTTGAGCATGGCCTTGTTGAGTGCTTCCTGGCAGGCGTTGAACACGGTCGAGAGGTCCACGCAGACCGTCTTCTCAAATTCTTTGTAGGTGCACTTGGTGATGTCGAGGTCCTTGCGGGGGTTGGACTCGCCGAAGTTGTTGACCAGTACGTCGAGGCGGCCTTCCTTGGCGATGCACTCGTCGATCATGCTTCTGTGCGTGGCGGGATCGTGCGCCTCGAAGTACACGAGCTCGGCCTGACCGCCGCGGGCTCTTGCGGCCTCGACGGCAGCCTTGCCGGTCTCCATATTGCGGCAGGCATAGTAGACCTTCGCGCCCTCATCGACGAAGAGGTCTGCGATCGCGCGGCCGATGCCGCGGGTACATGCTGTGACCAGAGCGACTTTTCCTTCCAGTCTGTTACTCATAACCGTACACTTCCTTTCTGAATGTTATCATGTGGTTTCCGTGATCGGCGCAGCTGCGCCGAGGTATCTTAGAGGTTTGCGCCGTAATCGGCAACGAGCGCCTGACCGTTGAGCGGCGCAGAATCGTCGCTGCACAAAAACAGCAGGATCTTGGCAATGTCGAGATCCGTGCACGTGCCCACGTCGAGCGTCGAGTGCTTTGCGGTGGAGGCCTGCATGGCCTTGGCGGCCTTCGTGTACTTGCCTCTGGCCTTCATGGCGCGCGTGGTCATGGGGGTCATGACCGTACCGGGGCACACGCAGTTGGCGCGAATCTTCTGCTCGCCGTTAGCAAAGCGAAGCGCGATGTGCTTGGTCAGTGCGACCTCGGCGCCCTTCGAGACCGTGTAGGCAGCGCTGCCGTTGCCGTTCACGCCGCCGACGGAGGCGACGGTCGCGATCGTGCCGTAGCCCTGCGCGATGAACTGCTTGACAGCCGCGCGGGTGACGTACATCGTGCCCTTGACGTTCACGGTCAGGGTCGTGTCCAGGTCGCTGGTGAGAAAATCGTCGATCGGCCGCATGGCCACATCGAGCACACCGGCGATATTGGCCAGTGCGTCGATCTTTCCGTACTTTTCCACACCGGCCGCGAACGCCGCCTTCACGGCATCGTTGTCGGTGATATTGACGACGGCCGTCATGACCTCGCCGCCCGCAGCCTGAATGTCGGCCGCGACCTTGCTGAGGTTTTCCTCATGCATATCCGCCATGATGACGCTTGCGCCCTCGTGTGCGAAGAGCTCGGCAGTCTTGGCGCCGATGCCGGAACCGGCACCGGTGACGAAACAGACTTTTCCATCAAGTCTACCCATTTGTTTCTCCTTTGCTGATATAGAATGCGGTGGACGGGCCGGGCAAACCGCAGCCCATCCGGTGTGCGGGGATCACTCGTCCTTGAGCGGCCACTCCATGCCGATGCGCTCGCACTGGCGCTCGGTATCCCAGAAGAAGCCCCAATCGGGCAGATGACGGATGCGGGCGGTATCCGCCGGCGTCCAGGTCACGATCTCGCCCTTCTTGTAGAGCGCGTCGATCTCCTCATCGGTGTAGCCGAAGTCCTTGAGGACTTCGCGGTTGTGCTCGCCGAAGCACGGCGCGGAGGCCACAATCTTGGAGGGATTGTTCTTGAAGCGGTTCGTGATGCCGATACCCTTCATCTCGCCGAAGATCTGGTCTTCCCACTCGACGAGGTTCTCGCGTTCGGCGTACTGCGGATCGTTTTCAATGTCGCCGGGTTCATACGCGCGCTGGTTGGGGATGCCGGCCTTACTGAAAATCTCCTCGAGCTCGGCGCAGGTGTGCTGCGCACAGAAGTCCGTGAGCGCCTGATCCGCCTTCTGGCCCATGGGGGTGTTGAGCGGGAAGCCGGGGATACCCTTCGGCAGGCCCGGCGTGACGCCCGGCGTGCCGACGCCGATGATGGGATAGCCCTTCTCGACCGGTCCTGGGCCGTTGATGGCGACAAACAGCTGCTTGTTGTCCTTCGTGGTGTAGAACGAGAAGCAGGCCGCGAGGTCAGAGTGGTTGCCGGTGCGGTAAGGCACAGGCTCGCCGTCTTTCGGGTAGCCCTTGTTGTACCAGAGCACCGGGTAGTTATCGAGCAGGCGGAACATGGTGTCGTACTGCGCAACGTCGCAGGACTCACCCTTACCGGTCTTGAGCGCGTGGATGTAGGCCGACAGCGCGGTCATGCAGGCGTTGTAGGCCGTGACATAGTCCGACAGGTACGGGTTGACCTTCAAAGGCGTCGACGTCGGGGAGACGCCGTTCATGTACATATAGCCGCCCATGGCCTGACCGGAGACGTCGTAGGACGCCTTGGACTTATACGGGCCCGTCTGGCCGTAGCCGGAGACGTGCACGATGCACAGCTTGCTGTTGACGCCCCAGCACACCTCGTCGGTGAGTCCCATCTTGGCATAGGTGCCGGCCTTGCTGGACTCGATCCAGATGTCGGCCCACTCGAGGCACTTCTTGAAGATCTTCTTGCCGGCAGGCGTGCGCGGGTTGCAGGTGATGGAGAACTCATTGCGGTGGTTCTGCGACCAGCTCGTGGTGCCGCGCGTGCCGCAGGAGATCTTGGGGGCCTCGGACTGGAGCACCTTCGCGCCCATCTCGGCCATCAGGCAGCCGGCGAAGGGCCCGGCAATGGCGGTGCCGGACACAAAGACCTTGACGCCGTTCAGAACGCCGAAATCGGGATATTCATCAAACTTCTGTGTGAGGTTGCAGTCAATTTTTTTGAAACTCATGTATGCTGTGCCTCCTTTTTGTTGCGTTTTTCTACAGATTTCTCCGGATTCAAGATAAGCTGCCAACATGGGTATAAACCCATGTTGACAGCTTACCGTCTATTTGCGCTAAGATTTACTTTTTCGGAGGATACTCCAGGCCGATGCGCTTGGCCTGACGCTCCGGATCCCAGAAGAAGTGCCACTCAACGAAGTTCTTGATACGGGCGGTGTCAGCCGGCGTCCAAGTCGCGAGCTCGCCCTTCTTGTAGAGCGCGTCGATCTCCTCGTCGGTGTAGCCAAAGTCCTTGAGCACCTCGCGGTTGTGCTCGCCGAAGCACGGCGCGGAAGCCACGATCTGGGACGGGTTCTTCTTGAAGATGTTCGTGACGCCGATGCCCTTCATCTTGCCGAAGCACTGGTCATCCCACTCGACGATGTTCTCACGGGCCTCGTACTGCGGATCCTTCTCGATGTCGGCCGGGCCGTAAGCGCGCTGGCACGGGATACCGGCCTTGTTGAAGATCTCCTCGATCTCGTCGCAGGTGTGCTCGGCGCAGAACTTCGCGCACAGCTCGTCTGCCTTCTTGCCGCGGGGGTCAAACAGCGGGAAGCCGGTGCAGTTCTTCGGGATGCCCTCGGTGACGCCGGGCTTGCCCATGCCGATGATCGGATAGCCGCGGGTGACAGGGCCCTGGCCGACGATCGCAACGAACATGGCGTTGCCTTCCTTCGTGTCGTAGAAGGAGAAGCAGGCAGCCTGGTCGCTCTTGTTGCCGGTGCGGAAGGGCACGGGCTCGCCCTGCTTCGGGTAGCCCTTGTTGAACCAGTTGGCCGGGTAGTTGTCGAGCAGGCGGAACATGGTGTCGTACTGAGCGACGTCGCAGGAGTCGCCTTCGCCGCTGTTCTTCGCGTTGATGTAGCCGGCGAGGGCCACCATGCAGGCGTTGTAAGCGGTGATGTAGTCGGACAGGTGCGGGTTGACCTTCAGCGGGCCGGACGTCGGGGAGACGCCGTTCATGTACATGTAGCCGCCCATGGCCTGACCGGAAACGTCGTAGGAGGGCTTGTTCTTGGACGGGCCGAACTGGCCGTAGCCGGACACGTGCACGATGGCGAGCTTCTTGTTGTGCTTCCAGCAGACCTCATCGGTCAGGCCGCGCTTGGCGTAGGAGCCCGGACGGCCGGCCTCGATCCAGATGTCGGCCCACTCGATGCACTTGAGGAAGATCTTCTTGCCGGCGGGGCTGGCGGAGTTGATGGTGATGGAGTACTCGTTGCGGTGGTTCTGGCTCCACGCGAGCGTGCCGCGGGTCTGGCAGGCGATGGTCGGAGCCTCAGCCTGCAGGACCTTCGCGCCCATCTCGGCCATGAGGCAGCCGGCGAAGGGGCCGGCAATGTTCGTGCCGGTGACGAAGACCTTAACGCCCTTGAGGACGCCGAAAGACGGATACTCGTCAAACTTCTGAGTCAGTTTGTTGTCGATTTCTTTCATGTTAGATGACAATCCTTTCTGTGCGTATCGCACTGAACGAGGTTGATTGGTCGGAAGAAATTACTCTATTTACTCTTTGGCAGCTTCAGCCTTCTTGTGCACGCTCGGAATCAGGAAGCAGACCACGATGCCGACGACGACACAGATGAGCTGCACGAGCGCCACGGAGTGCAGCGCGCTGGCTGCAGCGGCGGGCACTGCCATGCCGGTGGCGGCCTTCTTGGTCATGCCGGTGACGAACATGGGCACGAAGATGGCGACGCCGAACGGAGCGCACATATCCTTGAAGACGTTGAACGTGCCGGAAGCGGAGGAGGACTCAGCCGGAGCAACGCCGGACAGCGCAACCTTCATGAAGATGGTGGTGTTGCCGCCGAGGCCGAGGCCGACGAAGAACAGTGCGCCGCCCATCATGAGGATGCCGGCATTCTCGCCGATGAAGAGCATGATCAGAGAGCCGATGGCAACGAACACGAGCGCGATCGCAGCAACGATCTTGGGCTCTTTCTTATCGGCCATGGGCCCGAGGACGATGGTGCCGATGGCCATGCCGAGGTACTCAATGCTCATGGCGACCGCAGCGACGGTGGCCTTGTCGATGGCGTAACCGAAGCGGATGACCTCGGTCAGGCAGGCGGTCATGAGGCCCTGCGTGAGGAACATGATCAGCACGGGGAGCACAAAGTTCTTGCGGGCGATGAACTTGCCGTTGAGGATTGGGCTGGCAGCCTTCTTCTCAACGAGGAAGAGGATGATCAGACCGACGACGGCCACGCCGATGGACGCGAGCGTCGCGGCGCTGGCCCAGCCGTTCTGCTGGCCGAAGGTGGGCACGCAGACGAGCGCGCCGAACATGAGCAGGACGAACACGGCGCCCGCCCAGTCAAAGCCCTTCATAGAGCCCTTGGGGATGTTCGGGTTATCCTTGACTTTTGCAAAGCAGATGAGGAACGAAATCACGCACAGTGCGACGCAGATCCACATGACGATACGCCATGCGCTGGCCGTGCCGATGACTTTCATGACGATACCGCCGAGGGTGGGTCCAAAGATGACCATGCCGCAGGCCAGCGCCATGTAGATCGTGAAGCCCTGGCCCATTTTCTCGGGCGGGAACTCCATCATGATGTAGGACATGACGACCGGAGCGATGCCGGCAGCGCCGATACCGACCATGAAGCGGAACACGAGCAGCAGCGGGACGTTTTGCGGGCAGATGGCGATGAGCGCCTGGCCGACGGTGTAGAGCGCCATCGCGCCGAGCAGCATCTTTCTGCGGCCGATCGCGCCGCCGAGCTTGCCCATGATCGGCGCCATAGCGGCGGCAGCCAGAGAGTAAGCCAGCGTGATGAAGGTCAGGGACGCATCCGCGTTCCAGGCCGTGGAGATCGCGGTCGGCACCGAAGCGGTGAAGCCGCCGCAAAGGCTCAGGATGGCCGCTGCAACAGCATACGGCACAAAGCCTTTCATATAATTTTTGTTGTTTTCCATGAGTACATTCTCCTGTCTAGTGATTCCGGCACGAAGCCGTGTGACAGTTGGTTTCTTCTGCGTGCTCAATAGCCTTTGGCGAGGCTTTCCTCGACCAACTTGCTGCGCACGACTTTCCCGTTTTCGTTGACGGGGATACGATCCACCAATTCAATGGATTTGGGGATCTTGTACGGGGGCAGATAATTGAGCGCGAACCGGATGAGGTCCTTGCTGCTGACCGGGCCGTTCGTCTCCACAATGGCGTGGATACGGTGGCCCCAATCGGGATCCGGCAGGCCAATGACCACGGCATCGACCACCTTCGGATGCTTTTTGAGCACCATCTCGACCTCGGCGGCAAAGACATTCTCTCCGCCGGTGACGATCATGTCGCTGCGGCGGTCGGCAAAGTACAGATAGCCGTCTGCGTCCACATAGCCCATGTCGCCGACGCTGCGGAAGCCCTCACTGTCCACCGGGAGCGGCGGAATATTCTTATAGGTCACACGCGGGCTGTTGTCGCCCCAGGACATGAAGATCTCGCCGATCTCGCCGGCGGGCAGCTCGTGGCCGTCCTCGCCGCGGATGGCCACCCGGCCGCAGTGCATCTTGCCGACGCTGCCGGGATGGCGCAGCCACTCGTCGCCGCGGATGGACGTCATGCCGATGCACTCGGTCATGGCATACATCTCATAGAGCCGCTCGGGCGGAATGATCTGAAGCCACTCACGCTTGAGATCCTGCGAGCAGACGCCGCCGGTATGGCACAGCACCTCGATGCTCGCAAGGTCTTCCTTCCGGAAGCCGGGCATGCGGCTGATGCGCTGCATGAGCGTCGGCACCATCTGGACATACTCGATGTGGTACTTTTTGATGAGCCGCACGATGGTCTCGGCGTCGAGCTTGGCCGGCATGACGAGCGTGTTGCCGCAGTAGAGGCCGTTGAAGGCCGCCGAGTGCGGCGCGCCGTGAAACAGCGGGCCCGCGAGCAGCTGGCGCATCTCAAAGCGCATGCCGGACACGGCGAACCAAGTCCGCAGACCTTCGTCGCTCTCCCCTGCCGGCATGTCCTGCTCGATGACCTTCGTCTTCCCCGTCGTGCCTCCGGAGCAGTTGGCAAGATTGGGGATGGCGAGCACATCGGGCGGCATGTCCGCGGGGCAGCCGGCACACAGCGTTCTGAGTTCCGCCGTGCTCAGGCCGGGGTAGCCGTCGGGCTTTTTGCGGTTTGTGATGACGAGCGCCGGAGACACACACGCACAGATTTCCATCAGGTTGCGCTGCGGCGCGCGGTTGGACACCGGCACGTAGCAGGCGCCGGTCTTCCAGATGCCGAATGCGAGCGCGATATGCGTCGGGATGTTCGGCAGCGCGGCAAGCACGCTCTTGCCAGGGCCGATGCCCTGACCGAGCAGATACCAGGCAATGCGGTTCGAGAGCTCATGGAGCTCCCGCCACGTCATGACGGACTCCTTGTTTTCCGGGGAAACATAAATGACCGCGGGCGCATCCGGCTTCACGCGGGCGATGCTCGCCAGCTGCGTGCCGGGTGTGAAAAAGCTCTCCGTCCCGGTGTTGAAAATATTGAAATGCTGCGTGCGCATCTCCATCACTTCCTGACAGCACTGAATTTGGCATACGCCGATCCCGCCCGCCCTCAGCAGGCGGGATCAGCGACTTTGGAAAATTACTTCGGCAGGTTGTTCGGACGGTAGCCGCCGTCGATCTGCAGGCAGACGCCGGTGACGTAGGACGCGGCGCTGGAGGACAGGAACAGGATGCCGTTGGCAATGTCCTCGGGCTCGGCAAAGCGCTTCATCGGGATGGTATCACCGACGGAGTCCTTGGCGAACTGCGGCATATTGGCGACCATGTCGGTGTTGACAACGCCCGGAGCGACCGCGTTGACACGCACGCCCCTGTCGGCGAAGGAATAAGCGACGGACTTGGTCATGGCGATCAGGGCAGCCTTGCTGGCGGGGTACGGCAGACCGGTCGGGCAGCCGTAGACACCGGCGACGGAAGCGGTATTGACGATGCAGCCCTTGGTCTTGATCAGGTGCGGGATCGCGTACTTCATCATGGTGTAGGGGCCCTTCATGTTCAGGTTGCAGACGGCATCCCACTCGGACTGCTTGAGCTTGGTCAGCCAGGTGCTGTTGTCGGTGCCGGCATTGTTGACGAGCACGTCCAGACGGCCCCACTTGGCAATGATCTCTTTGTACAGCTCCTGAACGGCCTTGTAGTCGCACAGGTCGATTGCCTTGGTCATAACTTCGTAGTCGGGATTGATCTCCTTGAGCGCTGCCAGAGCCTTGGCACCGGTTTCTTCATAGTGGCTCAGGAAGTACACCTTTGCACCCGCAGCGAGAAAGCCCTTGACGGCCGCGAAGCCGATGCCGCGACTACCACCGGTAACAAGAACGACCTTACCTTTGAATTCGTTTTCAAACATGATTTTTGTCCTTTCTTAACGCAAATCTTTGACTTTTCCGGGGCTTTCCCGTCACCCCGGACACACACCAGCAGTTATGCTTTTCTTAAGGAACGATAATATTTTAACATTACCTGCGCCGTTCTTCCGGCCGATGCCTTCTGTTTTCCTATCGTAAAAAACGACAAAAAATCAGATTTCACATCAGATTTCGTGGCAAAAATGACAAAGCCCCAAAAGACGACGATTGCCGCTTTTGAGGCTTTGTCAACATATACTGTTTTTGGTGTTCAGTCCTTCGAGGACTCCAGGGTCTGATGGAAATACGTGCGCGGCATTTTCTCGGTCAGAATGCCCAGCAGGTCCATCATATAGCAAAAGCAGAGCTGCAGTTGATCGGGCGACTGCTTTTCTGTCTCGGTGAGGATGCCGTTCATGGCATCGTTCGCGATCTCGGCATACAGCCCGCTGAGCGCCACGACCGGCGGCTCCGACGGGACGTAAAACCGTTCGAACTTCATATACGGATTCGCCACCAGATAGACATAGGTGCCGCTGTTCATGCGACTCTCGGCAATCTCGAGCACTTCGCCGTCATCCGGCAGATAGCGGTAGCGGTGGAACGGGCCGAGGTTGATGAGCGTGTTCGGCTTCAGGCGGTAATCCAGACCATTGACCGTCAGCGTACCGCGGCCGCTGCGGACGAGCAGGAACGTCTCGTCGTGATTATTGACATAAAGCGTCGGCGCTTTGATATGCCGGATGCAGGCTTTGATATCGCTGGGCAGGACATTGTTGACAAAATAGTCATGCGCGCCGGCCAGAACGGGCTTCTCGTCCTTGGAGCTGAAAAATGCCGTGCCGGATGAACGTTCGTTAGCCATGCTGCTTCCTCCCCTGTCCTCTCTGCTTGCGGAACTCGCCCGGAGACATCTTGTTGAGCGCGTAAAACACGCGGCCCATCGTCCGGTCGGAGCCGAAGCCCGTTTCCATCGCGATGTCGACCGTCGGCAGGTCCGTCGTCGTGAGCAGCGCCTCCGCGTAACGCACACGGAACATGGATAGAATCTGCTTATAACTGGAGTTCAGGCGCGTTTTGAGCTGCACACGCAGGATGTTCTCCGACGTGTAGAGATCGCGTGCGATCTTTTCGGCGTCGATCGGCTCGGACATATTTTCATACAGATAGCTGATGGCAGAAATAAGCGTCTCACTCATGATCATGCCGCGGTAAACCCGGCCGTCTTTCCCGTCACTGAGCATTTGGTTGAGGTAGCCCTGCGGAGTCATGCCGGTCAGCGCTTTGAACCGGCGGAAAAACGTGATGCTCATGTGAAAGCCGGAAATGGACGACACATAGTCAAACGGCAGACTGTCATACAGGAAATACGACATGGCCAGGATCAGGCGCGTGCGGTTGACATACTGGCTGAAGTTCAGCCCCGTCGCGATGAGCAGCGCGTGGTTGAGCGCCGTCTCATCCGCGTCGGACGAAACCGCCTCCGCGACCGAGGCCGCCGTGAGCTCCGCCGTGCTGTGCGTGGCGATATAGAGGCTGGCGCGCCGGCCGAGCGGCATATCCATCGGCGAGTACTGATCCCTGCGCCGCGCAGCCGCGCGGTTATACAGCAGCTCGATCTTGCGCAGAAACGAACTGCGGATTACGGCCGAACCGCAGCTGTTTTTCGCACTCAGGTGCCGAAACTGTGCAAACAGCCGCGCAATCTCCTTGACATCGTCCCCGTCCGGCCCGATCACGGGCAGGCCGGTGACGATCTCGATCTCGCGCAGGTTCGTGATCTGATTAAACATATAGTAGCTCAAAAGCTGATAATCAAAGGCAGCGACCCAGATCTTGAGCGCTTCCCCGAATTCGGGACAGATCGTCAGCACCTGCGAGCACTGGATCCACGCAACGCAGCCCGGCTGTACAGGGAATTCCTCCCCATTGATGATGAAGCTGCCGCTGCCGCTGCGGACAAGCACAAAATAGCTGTCCACCTCCATGACGGGGAACAGCTCCTCACTGATGGTATGCTCCTGCAGCCGGAGATACTTGTCCGACCCGCAGAAATACCCGCTGCGCGGTGTTTCGCAGAGTGGCCTGTTTTTTCTCTTCAACGTGTTTGCCCCCATTCGTGGTAACGATACGGCTTACAAACATACAACCGGCAATGTCTCTGTTTATAGATTAACAGCTTTTTGTGCAAAAAACAAGTAAACGAATTCCAAACTTTTAAACATCCTGCCAATTTCGTTACAAAAAACGCATATTGGCAAAAGGCCCGCCGGTGTGCATCCGGCGGGCCTTCGCGCTGTGATAAGATTGAAAGGAGTAAGAGGATGAAAAGGAATAATAGCAAAGAGAATACAGTGACTTACAGCTCGTAACCGACGTGGAAGCCCTGATGCATGGCATCGCTGGACTGACCCGGCTTGATGGCGTCGCCGATGACGTGGACTTCCGGCACAAACGCCTTGAGCTCTTCGGACAGCGGATCATACTTGCGGGAGCCGAGGCCGAGGACAATGTAGTCAAAGCCCTTGAGCCACTCTTCCGTGCCGTCCTTGTGCTGGATCTTGACCTCGTGCTCGGTCACTTCGAGCACCTTGGAGTTGATGTAGCTCTTGACGCCCTCGCGGCGCAGGCTGGCGAGTGCAATGTTGCGGTTCGGCAGGCAGACGCCGGTCATGAGCTGCGGCTGCATCTCAACGAGCGTGACTTCCACGTCGCCGATGCTGCCGGTGGTGGCAAAGGAGTTCGGGCGCGCGTCGGCCATGAGCATTTCGGCCGTCTCGCAGGCAACTTCGCCGCCGCCGAGGATGCAGACCGTGCCCTTCGGGATGGTGACCTTGCGGCTGAGGATATCATGAGTGGTGATGACCGGATAGTCACCGACGCCCTTGATGAAGGTCGGGATGAGCGGCGTCGCGCCGGTGGCTACGACGACGGCATCGGGTGCGAATTCCTTCACGTTCTCGACCGTGGCTTCCTTCTTGAACTCGAACTTCACGCCGGCCTTCTTGGCGCGGTAGTTCAGGTGCGTGAGCCACTTGCACATCTCCTGCTTGCCGGGAGAGACGACCGCAAGATTCAGCTGACCGCCGATCTGCTTGCTCTTCTCCCAGACGGTGACGTCGTGACCGCGCTCGGCCGCCGTGACAGCGGTGTACATGCCGCCGGGGCCGGCGCCAATGACGAGGACCTTCTTCGGCTTGTCGGTCGGGTTGAACGGATAGTCATACTCATGGCCGACGAGCGGGTTGATGTGGCACTTGCAGACCGGGTGATGCGGATCTTCCGGCGTGATGCACCGGCCGCCGCAGGAGCCGCAGGGCGTGATGTCATCGAAGCGGTTCTCGTAAGCCTTCTTCGGCAGGTCGGGGTCTGCGAGCAAAGGACGGCCCATGGACACGCCGTCCACCAGACCACGCTCGACCAGATCGGCGGCGTAGCGCACGTCGTTGATCTTGCCGACAACGAAAACCGGGATGTTCACGACCTTCTTGATCTCCGACGCCTCGTAGACGTTCATGCCGATCTTCTGGCTGTGAGAAGGAAGGATGTTCTGAAGGCCCTCATATTGGACGCCGCCGGAGACCTCGAGCATGTCAACGCCTGCGGCCTCAAACTTCGGGGCGAGGTAAAGCATTTCGTCCAGGGAATTGCCGCCCGGCTCACGCTCGGAGCCGGAGACACGCAGCACGATCGGGAAATCGGGGCTGATGTTGCGGCGGCACTCTTCAATGATCTCGAGGATCAGGCGCGCGCGGTTGTCGATGCAGCCGCCGTACTCGTCCATACGCTTGTTGCGCAGCGGGCTGAGGAAAGCACCCGGCAGCATGTAAGCATGTGCGACGTGCAGGGCGATGCCGCCGCAGCCGGCCTCTTCGGCGCGGCGCGCGGCCTGGCCGTACTGCTTGACGACCTTGTGGATCTCGTCAATCGTAATCGGGCGGCTGACGGCGCCGTTGGCGTTCGTGTTCACAGACGGGCCGAGCGGCGTGATGCCCTTGAGCGCGCAGATGGACTCCGGGCCCGGGTGAATGAGCTGCGGGAAGAGCGTGCTGCCGGCATCGCTCACGCGCTTGGCAAAGGCGGCAAACTGCGGGACGAGAGAGTCCTTGTCCAGCGCAGTCGTCTTGCCGATGTACCAATACTTATGATCCACCGTGACTGCGTCGATGACGACGTAGCCGGCGCCGCCCTCTGCGCGGCGCACGAAGATATCCGCGAGCTGCTTGGGCACGGTGCCGTTGGTCGCCTCATAGTGCATGCTCATCGGTGCCATGGCGATACGGTTTTTCAGCGTCGTTCTGCCCAGCTGCAGGGGCGAGAAGATTTTCGCATCTTTCATATCGGTTATCATGTGATTGCCTCCTGAACGAATATTAAATGTATATCCCATGCAGCTGCCACCGCCGGCCTTCCCGGCCGGAGCGCGGCGCATGGGTGCTCCGGATGGTTTGTGCTTTCAGTATAAAGGAAATGATCGGGCCATGTCGCACATTTTCTTGTTAAATAATCCACATTTTCAAAAAGAATTTCAGAAAATGATGGCGCGCAGGCGGACAGTTTTTCTGCTTTCACTACACTTTGCGCCCTTTTTGTCGAAATTGTTCGGTGAAAAAACGACGGAAAACCACTGTGTCCGCCCACCATTTCCTGTGAAAAGAAGCAAAACCGCACAAGATGCCGTGTCTGTTTTTGTACATTATGCCACATCACCGTCGCAAAGTGACAATAAAACTGAAGTTTTTGTACATTTCTTGCGTATGATTACGCCACATTCTTTCCGACACGCTCCGCAGCCTAGTGTTAAAATTTCTACAATAGCTGATGAGGAGCGGAATCCGGCCACCAGCGGCCGGTCTCCGGTGGATCATTCCCGGGTCTGCCGGACATATTTAAGGAACTCCGCTCTCAGGCAGACGTGTAGGAAACCAGATTTGGATCCATTTCAATGAAGAAAGGTGTATTTCATGAGTTACGATGCATTGTTTTCTCCCATCAAGCTCAGAGGGCTTGAGCTGAAAAACCGTGTGGTCCTGCCGGGTATGAACACCAAGATGGTCAAGGACAAGAACGATGTCGGCGAGGATCTCCCCGCCTACCACGCGGCGCGCGCAGCCGGCGGCTGCGGCCTGAACATTGTCGAGCTCGTCTCCATCTGCCCCGAGTGCCATGCATACCTGTACCTCGGCCTTTATAATGAGCACCACAGAGACCAGCTGCGCAAGGTCACCGACGCGATCCATGCCGCCGGCGGCAAGGCGGCCGTGCAGATCTGGCACGGCGGCTTCGTGCCCGAAGAATTCTTCGACAAGACCAACAAGCTCGAGACGCCTGACACGCTGACCGTCGAGCGCATCCACGAGATCGTCAAGCAGTTCGGCTACTCCGCCAAGCTCGCCGTCGAGGCCGGCTTTGACGCGCTCGAGTTCCACGGCGCGCACACTTACCTGCCGCACGAATTCATGAACCCCTCGCTCAACAAGCGCACCGACGAGTACGGCAACCAGAGCCTGGAGAACCGCTGCCGCTTCAATCTTGAGGTCATCCGTGAGATGCGCAAGAACATGCCGGAAGACATGCCGCTGCTCATGCGTCTGGACGCCATCGACGAGATGCTCCCGGCCGTGACCACGCAGGACGAGACCGTGCAGTTCATCAACTGGGCCGCCGAGGCCGGCGTCGATGCGATCGACCTGTCCCGCGGCAACGCCCGCAGCCTCGCGACCGTGTACGAAGTGCCGCCCTACAACCTGGAGCCGGGCTTCAACATGGATAACATCGCCGCCATCAAGGCGCGCGTGAACATCCCGGTCATCGGCGTCGGCCGCATCGTCGACCCCGCTCTGGCCGATCAGCTCATCCGTGAGGGCAAGATCGACATGGTCGCCGTCGGCCGTGCGCAGCTCGCTGATCCCGAATGGTGCAACAAGTCCAAGGAAGGCCGTGAGGCGGAGATCCGTCGCTGCATCGGCTGCACCGAGGGCTGCTACGACAAGGTCATCGACCCGAAGGCCAAGCACATCACCTGCACCCGCAACCCGGCGCTCTGCCTGGAGTACAAGGGCCTCCCGAAGCCGGAGAAGGCCAAGAATGTCATGGTCATCGGCGCCGGCATCGGCGGCCTGATGGCAGCCGAGTACCTCAAGGCCCGCGGCCACAATCCGACCGTCTATGAAGCCACCGACGCCCCGGGCGGCCACTTTGTGCTCGCCGGAAAGGCCCCGAAGAAGCAGGCCTTCACCGACGCCGTCATGTGGGACGCCGAGGAGTGCAAGCGTATGGGCATCGAGATTAAGACCGGCGTCACCGTCACGCCCGAGCTCATCAAGGAAGTCAAGCCCGACCATGTGATCGTCGCCACCGGTGCGCACTTCGTCAAGCCGAACATCCCCGGTCTGGATACCGCGGAGGACGTGTTCGTTGCCGAGGACGTGCTGGCCGGTAAGGCCATGCCGCACGGTGAAACCATCATCCTCGGCGGCGGCGGCGTTGGCTGCGAGACCGCGCAGTTCCTCATCGAGCACGGCGTGACCGATGTGCGCGTCATGGACTCCAAGCGCGTCGGCAACAAGATGGGCATGCTGCGCACGATGTTCCTCGACATCGAGTACCCCGGCGAGACCATCAAGAAGAGCCGCGGCTCTAAAATCACCGCCGTCGGCGATCACGAGATCACCTATGCGTTCACGAACAAGGCCAAGAAGACCGTCGAGAAGACCCGCCACTTTGACTCCCTCGTCATCGCCACCGGCATGCACTCCCGCCCGACGCAGGATCTGACCGACGCCTGCAGCGAACTTGGCATCCCCTGCGACGTGATCGGCAGCGCCAAGAAGGCTGACATGGGCATCGAAGCCACCGCCGACGCTTACGCCGCCGCCATGAACGTCTGAACACGGATAACAGATTAGGAGGTTATCATCATGACAGTTGAAGAACGTCTGGAAGCACTCGAGAAAGAAGTGCAGCAGCTCAAGGACGTGCAGGCCATCAAGGAGCTCAAGAGCAAGTATTTCCGCGCGCTCGACACCAAGAACTGGGATGAGCTGGAGACGACCATGACCCCGAATATCTCCACCTCATACTCTAACGGCAAGCTCGTTTTCCACGGCCCGAAGGAGATCACGAACTACTTCAAAGAGTCCATGCCCGATACCGAGATCACCCTGCATCAGGGCCACAACCCGGTCATCTGGTTCGAGAGCGATACCGTTGCCTACGGCAAGTGGTACCTGCAGGACAACCTGATCTTCGCCGAGGGCAATCCCTACTGCGGCACGCAGATCCAGGGCTCGGCCATCTACACCGACAAGTATGTCAAGATCGACGGCCAGTGGCTGATCGAGGATACCGGCTACCTGCGCGTATACGAGGAATCGTTCCAGCGCGACAACACGCACCGTATCCGCATCAACATGTTCCGCCCGAAGAAAAAGAAAGTCGTCAAGAAGAAATAAATAACCCGCTTGATTCAAGCCGTCGTACATCCGATGTATGGCGGCTTGAATCCAAATATTCGAAATAAATCCCTGCAAACGGAGCGTGATCCCTGTGCTGAAAAAACTGCGGCGCAAAATTTACCGCAAGATCCGCTTTCAGACCTGGTACCGCAAGGCGAACTACTACCACCGCAAGCGGAACGATCTGAACAAGACCATTGCCCAGTACCGCGGCGAGGACGTGCTGAGCAACAAAAAGCGCCTGTACCGTCTGCGACGTGACATGATTCGGAGCCTGTTCCGGTACGGCTCGTACTACAACGAGTATTTTCTCTTCGGTTACGAGGGGAAGGACGCTGCCTATCGCGACGGCTTCATCACCGAGGGCGTGCGCATGAGCTACTACCCGCGCATGAACGACCCGAAGAATACAAACATGCTCGAGAACAAGTACCTGACGTACCAGAAGTTCCGCGATTTTTACGGCCGCGACGTGCTGCGCATCAAAAAAGGCGCACAGCCCACGCCCGCTGCGCTCGAGGCGCTGCGCAATTTCACGCAGGCGCACCCGGATTACATCGTCAAGCCCATCTACGCAGCCTTCGGCAAGGGCGTACATACCGAGTCCATCCGCGACTATCCTTATCTCGAGGCTGCGCACGCCGCCTACAGCGCGCACGGTGCCATCCTCGAGCAGATCATCGAGCAGGGCGAGGCGCTGGCACGCATTCATCCTCAGTCGGTCAACACGCTGCGCATCCCGACGGTCGTTCTGGCCAGCGGCGAGGTGCGGCTGTTTCACCCCACGCTGCGCGTCGGCCGCGGCGAGGGCATCATCGACAACTTCAGCGCCGGCGGCATCAGCGCGCTCATCGACTCCGAGACCGGGTGCATCTGCTCCGACGGCGCGGACAAACAAGGCCGCCGCTATGTGACCCATCCGGACACCGGCGTGCGCTTTCGCGGCTATCCCCTCCCGGAGTGGGACAAGGCCGTGGACATGGTCAAAACGGCTGCAAAAATGGTGCCCGGCAACCACTACTGCGGCTGGGACCTTGCCTACAGCACGCACGGCTGGTGTATGGTCGAGGCCAACTGCACCGCACAGATGGGCGGCATGCAGATCATCACGCAGACCGGCAGAAAGGCGGAACTGGAAGCACTCATCGCGCAGATGTGACACCCCTGCCGTAATGTAAAAGAAGCAAAGGAAACCAACACGACAACACCGAAAGGAGAAAAAAACATGACAGACCTTGAAAAACTCGTAGAAAAAGACGCCATTCGTGACCAGTATTACGTTTACGCCCGCGCACTCGACCGCATCGACAACCCGCTCGGCAAGACCGTGTTCGCCGAGGACGCGCAGGTCGACTACGGCCCGACCTACAAGGGCACCGGCTACGGCTTCATCGACATGATGCTCAAGATGCACCGCAAGATGGTCTCCACGCACCACGTCATGACCAACATCCTCATCAAGCTCAACGAGGACGGCACCAAGGCCGCCGCCGAGGCTTACATGTACGCTGCCTGCAAGTACCGTAACGGCATGGTCGTCGTGGCGCGCTGCCGCGACATCGACCTCTGGGAGAAGCGCGACGGCAAGTGGCTCGTCGTCAAGCGCACCGTCGCCGGCGACAACACCATGATCCTGCACCCCGACTTCGCGCCCGACTACAACAACGGCCGCGACAAGGTCAAAGATCCGTCCTACGACTACTTCGAGACCATCGAGTAATTCCATGGCGACGAGGAACATCCCATTCCCTGACAAAGTCCGGGACATGGTGCTGGAAGTCATCACGCACGTCCGCCGTCAGGAATACACGCCTGAGCAGCTGTGCCAGCTCCAGAAGATCATCGAGTGCAAGTACTTCTACTGGTGGTGCATGGACATGAAAAAAGAGGAGTATGTAATGGAGCTGTTCACGGACGACTTCCGCTACTACCTCAACGGGCATCTCGCCGTCAAGGACAAGCTTCTGCAGGCCCGCAACGCCAAATGGTGCAACAAGGACATGCAGACGATGCACATGGGCCATCAGCCAATGATTTGGCTGATCGATGACAGACATGCACGCGGGGTCTTCCAATACGAGGACCATATGTGCTATTATGATGACAACGAGGTCCTGCAGGGCTGGCTGGTCTACTGCGACGATTTCGTCAAGGGCGACGACGGCGCATGGCGCATCCAGAAGCTGCGCATGGCCTATCGCGAGATGGACGGCAGCTTCCGCAGCACGATGATGCCCAAGGACTGGGTGCCGGACGAATGGGACACACCAAACTACTAAGCAAACGAGGAAGCCGCACATTTGTGCGGCTTCCCTGCCGCCTCATTTTCTCAAAAGCATCCCTGGCGGATGCCTTTGAAAAGCTGAGGACGCCTCAAATCAGACGCAGGAGAATGCAACATGGAACAAAAACGGACACTGAGCAGCTGGATCTCCGCACGCAGATACATCCGCGCCTTCGCCGCGGATTACGCTGCCCGGCACGGCGAGGACGCCGCCGAGATCGAAAAGGACATCCTGCAGGCCAAGAAGATCAACCACATCTCACTCAATGAATATGAGTGGGTCGGCTATCACGACCGCACGGAAGCGCAAAAGCGCACCATGTCCACGCTCTGGACGCGCGCGGAGTTCCGCAAGAACTTCACCGACCGCCGCTACATTGCCATCCTCATGAACAAATACATCTTCTCCAAAGTCTTTTCCGACTTTTACGGCCGCCGCTGCGTGCAGGCGTCCACCGTGGACGCGGCGCTGCTGCGCACGCTCGCAGGTGACGCCGGAAAAGTCGTCTATAAGCCCAACTGCAAGGGTCAGGGCACGGGCGTGCGCATCCTCCCGGCGGCGACCGAGGCCGAACAGGCGGACGCACTCGCGTATCTGCGCGCAAATTCCGGCGGCATCGTGGAAGAATACATCCAGCAGCACCCGACGCTCGCGCAGCTCAATCCCGGCGCCGTGAGCATCGTGCGCTTTTACACCGTGACTGCACCGTCCGGGACGTATCTGTTCGCCCCGGTGCTCACGACCGCCATCGAAAAGGACATCTCCAACGGCTGTCAGGACGCGCTGACCGCGATGATCGACATCCGCACCGGCGTCGTGATCACGGATGCTGTGGATCAGAACAATTTCATCGATTACCACACGCACCCGGTCACGGGCGTGCCGTTCCCCGGCCTGCAGCTCCCGTTCTGGGCTGAAACCATCGACATGATGCGCCGCGCCGTGCCGCTGGCGAGCAAGATCTCCAACATCGGCTGGGACGTGACCATGACCGCGGACGGCCCGCTCATCATCGAGGCCAACACCATCCCGGGCTTCAACACCGCGCAGTACCGCGGCTACGCCTGGGTCACGGACGGGTACGGCTATCAGCCGCTGTTCGACGAGCTCAACGGCCGCCCGTTTGTCAACAACGAACACTATGCACGCGTGCTTTTGAAGCTCGACTAACATCTCACGGAGGTTCCGGTATGGAAGCTGTTCTCTCAGTCGCCTTTGGCGTCTGGATCGTCATTACCGCATTCGTCTACCGGACCGTGACGGGTCCGAAGCACGGGGACGGGCAGAAAAAATGAATCTGTATTTCCTGGGCATTCTGGCCGCGCTCATCGTGTTCTTCGCCGTCGGCATCGGCGCCGGACGCATGGTCAAGGATACGAACGACTATTACGTTTCCGGCCGCAATGCGCCGACGCTGCTGATCGTCGGGTCGCTCATCGCGTCATTTCTCTCGACGGGCGCGTTCCTCGGCGACACGGGCGAGGTCTACTCCGGCTTTTTCATCGGCATCGTGACCGTCGGCGTCATTCAGGCGACGGGCTATATCTACGGCGCCGGGTTCTTCGGCCGGTACATCCGCCGGAGCGAGGTGACGACGCTGCCGGAGTATTTCGGCCGCCGCTTCTGCTCGAAGCGCCTGCGCCGGCTCTCGGCCGTGATTTTGCTCGTGTCTGTGAGCGCGTACCTGCTCAGTGCCATTCAGGGCGTGTCCACGCTCATGAGCAGCATCACAGGCTATGACTACCGGCTGTGTGCCGTGATCGTGTGGCTGGCGTTCACCGCCTTCACGATCTACTCCGGCTCGCCCGGCGTGCTGCTGACGGATACGATCATGTTTCTCGTCTTTCTCGCGGCCGCGCTCGTCGCGGTACCGTTTCTCGTCCGCGCGGGCGGCGGCTGGTTCGGCGGCATCGAAGCGCTCGCCCGCAGCGACACCATGCCCGGCATCCTCTCCTGGGCCGGAAACCCGGACTATCTTTACCCCGACGGCGCGAGCAACACGGCCTGGGCCGTGACCTACGGCATCGTCTGGGCGCTCGTCGTGGCCATCAGCCCGTGGCAGACAAGCCGCTACCTCATGGCAAAGGACGAGCATGTCGTCCTGCGCTCGTCCGTGTGGTCATCCATGGGCGTCATGGTCGTGACGATCGCGCTGTACTTTGCCGCTGCGTTCGTTCGCAACATCAACGGCACCCTTCCGGGCAGCGAGGCCATGATCTGGGCCGCCACACACGTGCTGCCGCCGGTCATTGGCATGCTGCTGCTCATCGGCATCAGCGCGGCCGGCATCTCATCGGCATCGACGTTTTTGTCGCTGATCGGTTTTTCCGTCGTCAACGACATCCTGCCCGGTGCCGGGGACGACCGCAAAAAGCTCGCACGCTCCCGCTGGGCGATGCTGGCTGTGAGCCTTGTCGTGCTCGTGCTGGCATATCTCAATCCCCCGCACATCTTTCTCATCATGTATTTCGGCGGCACTGTCATCGCGGGTGCGTGGAGTCTTGTGGCCTTCGGCAGCGTGTGGAGCCGCCGTCTGAGCCGCTGCGGCGCGTATCTTGGCATGTTGCTCGGCTTTCTCGGCTGCGTAGGTGCCAAGGCGATCTATGCCCTGCGCGGCATCACGCCGCCGGTCTGGGCGGACGCATTTTTCATCGGCATCGTGCTGAGTGTGCTCGGCGCGGTGCTCGGCTCCGCGCTCCGGCCGCCAACGCAGGAGGAACAGCTCTCTCGCGCGCGGCTCTTCGATGCGCCCACCGGCCCGGACGAGGCCGCCGCCTGCCGAAAAGACCGGCGGCTGTGGCGGGTGTACCTCCTGTTCGGCCTGTGCGTGGGCCTGTTTTTCCTGTTTTTCTATGCCATTCCCTACAGCCGCGCGCTGTGATCTTCCTCGGAGGTGACCGCCATGCCGGACACGCTGAATCTGTACTATGCCCGTATCGCCAACATGGGCGATCTGCTCAACCCGCTCATTATCGAGCGCTGCTTCGGCTATTCCGTCGAGCGCTGCTCGTTTCTCACCGGCGACCTGTGCGCCATCGGCAGCGGCCTGGCACAGTATAAGCTGCACGGAAACCCGCTCATGAAGCTGCAGCAGTGCATCAACGGCCGGACGCACCCGCACGTGGACGTCTGGGGCTCTGGATTCATCAACTACGACGATGCGCGCGGGCGCTTTTTCAAGCGCGACATGTGCTTTCACGCCGTGCGCGGCGAGCTGACGCGCCGCAGCGTTGAACGCATGACCGGCCGCTCGCTCGACATCCCGACCGGCGACGGCGGCATTCTTGCAAGCGAGCTGCTGGACACGCCGCCGGAAAAACGGTATGATATCGGCATCGTGCCGCACGTCTGCGACCTGAGCGACCCCGCCGTGACGGAGCTGCTGGGCCGGTATGAAAACGCAAAGTTCATCAATGTCAAGGACGACCCCATCGCCGTGCTGACCGAGATTGCGCAGTGCCGCTGCATTCTCTCAAGCAGCCTGCATGGGCTGATCGCGGCCGACAGCTTCCACATTCCGAATCTGCACATCGTCTTTTCCGACCGCCCGCTCGGCGATGGGTATAAGTTCGATGATTACTACTCTGCCTACGACGTACCGCACCTGCCGCGCGACCTGCGCGTGAGCGCGCCGCCCGACATTGCTGAGATCAAAGACGGCTGGCGCATCCGGCCGGAACAGGTTGAGGAGAAAAAGCGCCAGATGCGCACGGCCTTCCCCTATCCGGCCAGAAACGGAGACAATGCATGAACGAACTGATTTCAGTCGTCATCCCGACCTACAACCGAAAGGACAAGCTGCCCGCGTGCATCGCGAGCGTGCTGGCGCAGACCTACCCGAACCTTGAGGTCATCGTCGTGGACGACGCCTCGACTGACGGCACGGAGCTCCTGTTCGACTGCAACATCGACCCGCGCGTGCACTACGTGCGCTACGGCGACAACCACGGCGCGTGCTATGCCCGCAACCTCGGCGCGCAGCGCGCACATGGCAGCATTCTTGCCTTTCAGGACAGCGACGATCTCTGGCACCCGGACAAACTGCAAAAGCAGTACGACCTGCTCACGGCCACTGGGGCCGACCTGTGCTACTGCGGCATGAACCGCGTCGCCGCAAACGGCAGCTCGTTTTACTATCCCGTGCACGCGCCGCACCCCGGCCGCGCGCTGGAGGACTTTCTGGCCGAGAACCGGGCCAGCACCCAGACCATGCTCATGCACCGCGCCGTGTGGGAGGCTGTGCGCTTCGACGAGAGCATCCGCCGCTATCAGGACTGGGACTTTGCCATCCGGGCAGCCGAGCGCTTCCGGCTCGTGTACCTGCCGGAGGCACTGGTGGAGTCTGAGGTCGGCGGCGACAGCATCTCCGCCGTCGTCAAGTCCTATCCCCACCTGCTGCGGCTGTATGAAAAGCACACGGCGCTCTATCAGCGTTTCCCGCGCAGCGACGCCGTCATGAACCGCCGTCTCGGCAAGCGCTGCCACCCGACGGATCCGGCGCGCGCTGCCGCGCACTTCCGCAAAAGTTTCCGGCTCAGCCATAACCCCTATGACCTGAGCTATTACCTCGCCGACTGCCTGCGCGCCCGCCGGCAGCAGAAAGGACAGACACCATGACCGCATTTGTCATTTTGCATTACCGCGCCATCGACACGACCCGCAGCTGTGTTAAGAGCATCCGCGCGCTCGCAGGCGACAAGCACATCGTCATCGTGGACAACGCCTCCCCGAACGGCACGGGCGCGGTTTTGGCGAAGGAATTCGCCGCGAGCCCGGACGTGACCGTGCTGCTGCACGGCAAAAACGACGGGTTTGCCCGCGGCAACAACGTCGGCACGCGCTGGGTGTGCACGCATCTGGATGCGGACTTCACCGTCGTGCTCAACAACGACGTCGAGATCCCGCAGCACGACTTCATCCCCCAGATCGCGCGCATTTACGCGCAGCACCCGTTCGACCTGCTGGGTCCCGACATCGTGTCGGTATTCTCCGGCATCCACCAGAGCCCGAAAACGCTGCACGGCTGCACGCTCGAGAGCGTGCGGCACAAGCGCGCCTGCGTTGCGCGCAGCAAGAACCCCATCCTCCTGCTGCTGAGCAGCGGCGAGAAAAACAGCCCCGCCATCTGGCGGCTCGTGCAGATCCGCAACCGCAAAAAGCAACACATCGACACCACGCAGCCCGCGGAAGGCGTCGTGCTGCACGGCTCGTGCGTGATCTTCTCGCGGCGCTATCTTGCCCGCCATCCCGAGCCGTTTTACCCAAAAACGTTCATGTACTACGAGATGGAGATCCTCGACTGGCTCTGCCGTCAGGACGGCAGCGTCGTGCGCTACGACCCGTCGATCTCCGTGCTGCACTATCAGTATGTGGCCTCGAAGATGGAGTACCGCTCGATCGTGCGGCGCTCGAAGTTTGTGATCGACTGCCTGCTCGACTCGCTCGACGCGGCCGAGGCACTCATCCTCGCGTCGGAGGCGTCAGAGCCGGAAGGGGCACAGCCGGTAAACACCATCGCGCTCGCGGACGCCTGAGCGCGCAGAAAGGCTGTATTTTCCCATGAAAAAGAAAAAAGTCCGTCGCACAAGCCGGGCATTTTATGCAGCGCTCTCTTATATTTCGCCGCGGTGGAACACGCAGCTGCTATACCTGCGCAAGTTCGGCCGTCTGCCGGATCTGAAGCACCCGCAGACGCTCAATGAAAAGCTGCTCCAGCAAAAGCTTGAGCGCTTCGGCACCGACCCCGTCGTGCGTCGCTGCGCGGACAAATACCGCGTGCGCGACTATGTGGCCGGGTGCGGCTGCGGCGGCACGCTCAACCGCCTGCTCGCCGTGTACGACCGGCCGGAGGACATCGACTGGGACGCGCTGCCGGAGCAGTTCGCCGTCAAGTGGAACTTTGGCTGCGGCTACAACCTCATCTGCACGGAGAAAAGTGCGCTCGACACGGCCGCTGCCGAAAAGCAGCTGCGCGCCTGGGGGCGCGAACCGTTCTGGGCGTACTACTCCGAGCTCCAGTACCGCCACGTTGAGAAAAAGCTGCTCGTGGAGGAGTACATCGGCAGTGCGGACGGCACGCTGCCGGAGGACTATAAATTTTACTGCTTCCACGGCCGGGCAGATTGTGTTATGCTCTGCGTGGGGCGCGACGAGGGCTGGCCGAAGTTTTATTTCTTCGACCGGGACTTTCGGCTCCTGCGCATCAACCGCGACTCGCAGGCCGCGCCCGAGGGCTTCACGCTGCCGAAACCGGCGGGGCTGGACGAGGCCTTCGCCATTGCCGACCGGCTGAGCAAGCCGTTTGACTTTGTGCGCGTGGACCTGTACCTCACGCCGCGCGGCGTGCGCTTCGGCGAGCTGACATTCACCCCGGCGGCCGCGCTGGACAACAAGCGTCTGCCGGAGACCGACCTGCGCTTTGGCCGCATGATGGAGGAAACACTATGAACATTGCCATTCTCGGCGCTGGCAACAGCGGCTGCGCGCTCGCATCCGATTACGCCGCGCGCGGCCACGAGGTCACGCTCATCAAGACCTCGCACAGTCTGCATGACGACAACTTTGCGCATCTGTGCGCCGCCGGCGGCCGGATGCGCATCCATGATTTTGGCAAAGAGACCGACTGCGTCATCGCGCATCTGTCGCGCGACGTGGCCGACGTCCGGGCCAAGGACGTCGTGCTCCTGTGCACGCAGACAGGGTATCACCCGGACGTACTGCGGCGCGTCGTGCCGTTTCTGACGCCGGGGCAGATCCTGCTGATGGTGCCGGGCTACCTCTCAACCGCCTACGCGCTGGGGCTGCACCCGGCTGACGGCGTGATCCTCGCCGAGGCGGAGAGCAACTTCATCGACGGGCGCATCGGCGCACCCGGGGAGTTTCAGGTGGGCTTCCGCAACGTGCGCAACCCCATCGGCATCTACCCGCACAGCGCGCTCCCGGCAGCCCGGGAGGTGCTCGACCGGCTGGGCACGCCGTTTGTGTATCTCAAGAGCGTGGCCGAGGCCGCGCTGCACAACCCGAATATGATCGTACACACGGTCGGCGCCGTGATGAGCATCCCGCGCATCGAGGCCACGCACGGCGATTACTGCATGTATCACGAAGTGTTCACACCATCGGTCTGGAACCTGCTCGAGGCGCTCGACGGCGAGAAAATGCGCGTACTCGAGCGGCTCGGCTGTGACCCGGTGCCGTATGTCGAGGCGTGCAAATTCCGCAACAGTCTCGACGATGCGCGCGACGCGAAGGAGGTCTTTTTCGCCTACGCCGCCATGCCGGAGCGGGCAAAGGGGCCGCTGAATGTGCGCTCGCGCTACATCACGGAGGACGTGCCGCAGGGACTCGGCCTGCTGGAGTCGCTGGGCGCGGCGCTGGGCGTGCCGACGCCGGTGTGCTCGTCGCTGATCGAGATCGCCTCGGCGGCGCTCGGGTGTGACCTGCGCGCACAGGGCCGCACGATCGAGCGGCTCGGCCGGGACAACATCCGGACCATTCTGGACGATGCAGAGAGGGGCGCTGAGCCATGTCCCGCTGGAACGCACTGAAAAAAAACTACCGCATGTGCACGCGCCTGCGCGCGCAGCGCGGCGGCAGCCGGACGGGCTATCTGCTCGACGCGCTGTGGTGCAGCGTGCGGCACGGCGCATCACCGGAAAACTACTTCGTGCTCCGGTTTTTTGACCTGCCGGACTGGCAGCGCGCGGCCTTCCTCACATCGGGCCGCTCCGGCGCGCTCGACCGGGCGCTCAACCGCAATGCTGCTGCGGCGGAAAAGGAAGCGCTCGCGAACAAGGCGCGCTTTCTCACGATGTTCGCGCCCGATGTCCGGCGGTCACACGTCTACGCGCCGGAGGCGGACTTTGCCGCTTTCAGCGCCTTTCTGGACGGGAACAACACGTTCTTTCTCAAACCCGTGAGCGGCACGATGGGCCGCGGTATCGAGCGCTGCCGCAGCGCCGCCATCCCTGACCGCGCCGCGTTTTACGATGACTGCCGGGCGCAGCGGCTGCTGCTCGAGGCGCCCATCCGGCAGCACCCCGCGCTCGAGGCGCTCAGCCCCGGGTGCGTCAACAGTGTGCGCGTCAACGCCGCGCGCGACCGCGACGGCCGCGTCCGGCTCATCGGCGCGTGCCTCAAGTGCGGCGGCAAAGGCGCCGCGACCGATAACTTCCACACCGGCGGCATCGCCTACCCGCTGGAGCTTGCATCCGGCCGCGTCTCCGGCCCGGGACGCAGCAACACCGATCTGTGCGATTACACCCGCCACCCGGCATCGGGCGTGTATCTGCCCGGATTCCAGATCCCGTTCTGGCCGGAGCTTACCGCGTGCGTGCATCGGGCCATGGACCGCGTGCCCGGCATGGGCTACGTCGGCTGGGACATCGCCGTCACGCCCGACGGATCGGAGCTCATTGAGGGCAACTGGCACTGGCCGGGCGGCAACATCATTCAATTTGACGGAGTGGGCAAATATCCGCTGCTCCGGGACTGTGCAGGTGAAACCGATGAAGAACATCCTCACTGAAAATAAACTGGTCAAAAATCTCCGCGCCTACCCCGTGCTGCACAAGCGCTGGCGCGGCTATATCCAGGGCGTCCGCGAACTGCCGGAGGGTTTCACCGCCGAGCAGCTCTTTCACGACTACCTCAAGGTACGGCGCAGCAACCCCGAAAAGCGCGTGTCCATGTCCGAGTACATGATCTTCGGCTTCTACGGCCTGACGACCGCGCAGCAAAAGCAGTATCTGACTGACGTGGAGGCGACCCTGCTCATGCGGCCGTACAACAGCGCCGCCGAGCCGTACCTCAAGAGCAAGGTGACGTTTCTGAAAAACTTCACGCAGTTTGTCAGCCGCGGCTGGCTGTACCTGCCGGAGAGCGATCTTGCGGCGTTTGACGCCTTTGTGCACCGATACCACAGCATCGCACTCAAACCGCAGTATTCCAGCTGGGGCATCGGCTTTCGCAAGCTGACGGAGGCCGAGTGGGACGCAGCATCCGACCGGCAGGCGCTGTTTGATGAGCTGTGCGCGGACAAGTATCTGGCCGAGGAATTCATCCGTTCCGATGCATCGCTCGCGCACTTTCACCCGGAGTCGCTCAACACGCTGCGCGTGATCACGTTCCGCCGCGGCGAGCGCTTTGAGGTCTTTGGTGCGGGCCTGCGCGTGGGCAATAACGGTCTGCACGTCGACAACGCCCACGGCGGCGGCATCTTCTGCGAGATCGACCCGGCCACCGGCGTCATCATGACCGACGGGCTCGACGAGCACGGCAACAGCTACATCCTGCACCCGATGACCGGTGTGCGCTTTCGCGGCACGCCCATCCCGCAGTGGGAGGAGATCTGCGCCTTCTGCCGCAGTGCCGCGCAGACGCTGCCGTGCCTACGCGTCGTCGGCTGGGACGTGGCCATTCTGCCCGGCGGCAAGCTGGAGCTCATCGAGGGCAATCACAACCCGGGTATGAACATCGTGCAGGCACCGGCCAAGCATGGCGTGCATGACAAGTTCGCGCACTTGCTGCTCGACTTTTACGGCGACCCGGCGCAGTACGCCTACGAGACGGTAAAAAAGCCATGAGCAACTTCACGTTTACGCCCACGGACATTCCCGGCGTGCAGATCGTGGACGTCAAAGCCTACGGTGACGCGCGCGGGTACTTCATGGAGACCTACAAGGCCGCCGACTTTGCGGCCGCCGGCATCCGGGACACGTTCGTGCAGGACAATCAGTCCGGCTCGTGCCGCGGCGTGCTGCGCGGGCTGCACTTTCAAAAGCAGCACCAGCAGGCAAAGCTCGTGCGCGCGATCTGCGGCGAGATCTTCGACGTCGCCGTCGACCTGCGCCGCGGCAGCGCGACCTACGGCCGCTGGACCGGCGTGCTGCTCAGCGCGGACAACCGCCGCCAGCTCTATATCCCGCGCGGCTTCGCGCACGGGTTTCAGGTGCTGAGCGAGCAGGCCGTCTTTGCCTACAAGTGCGACGATGTCTACCACCCCGAGGACGAGGGCGGCATCCGCTGGGACGATACGGACATCGGCATCGTCTGGCCGGGGCAGGACGCGCCCATCCTCAGCGAAAAAGATCAACACTGGCCGGCGCTGCGCGCGCTCGGCATTGAGCTGTGACGCGGCGCACGCTGCGGAGGTAAGCCTATGAAAATACTCGTCACGGGCGCCAATGGCCTGCTCGGCAGCGCCGTCACGGAGGAGGTCCTGCGGCGCGGCCATACCTGCATTGCGACCGGGCGCGCGCCGCAGCCCCGCTGTGCGGACGCGACCGTGTATGCGCAGGCCGATCTCTGCGACCCACAGGCCGTGCAGGCGCTCATCACGGACACGCAGCCGGACGCCGTCATCCACTGCGCCGCCTGGACGGACGTGGACGGCGCAGAGCTGCCGGAAAATCGGGAGCAGGTGTTCGCCATCAACGCCGGCGGCACGAAAAACGTGGCCGAGGCCTGCCGCGGCACGGACTGCAAGATGATCTACATCACGACGGACTACGTCTTTGACGGGACGGACACTGCCCCCTACCCCGCCGACTGCACGCACTTCGCGCCGCTGAATGTCTACGGGCAGAGCAAGCTCGCCGGTGAGCACGCGGTGGCGGAAACGCTCGAGCGATACTTCATCGTGCGCACATCATGGGTCTACGGCACGGGCGGCAAAAACTTCGTGCACACCATGCTGCAGCTGAGCCGGACGCACGACACGCTGCGCGTCGTCAGCGACCAGATCGGCACGCCGACCTACGCGCCCGACCTCGCGCGGCTGCTCGCCGACATGGTCGAGACCGATCGTTACGGCCGCTACAACGCGGTCAACAGCGGCGGCTACGTGAGCTGGTATGACTTCGCCTGCGCCATTTTCCGCGCAGCCGACATCCCCGTGACCGTGCTGCCGGTCACGACGGAGGAATACGGCCGGAGCCTTGCTGCGCGGCCGCACAGCAGCCGGCTGGGCACCGGAAAGCTGGCCGGATCCGGCTTTGCCCCCCTGCCGGACTGGCAGGACGCACTCGCGCGCTATCTCGCGCTCGAGCAAACACAGACATAAAACTCAAAATCGCATTTGCCCCCGCGCGGCCGTGCCGCGCGGGGGCAAATTCTTTTTTCCGGTTCAGCGCTTGGGCTTGATGAGCGACACGAACGACCGGATGCCCGTGTCCTGCGAGCCGCGCGGATAGACGAGCAGTGTGCGCGCCTTCGCCCGGAAACCGTGCAGCGGGCGAAAAACGACGCCGGAGATCCCCCAATCGGCCATGCTCGCCGGCATGATGCTGAAGGCAATGCCGGTGTTGATGATGAGGGCAATGCTGTAAAAATCGTCGGCGTACATGCGCTTATTGTCCCGCAGGCCCATGTTGGCATACATGCCCGCGATCAGCCCCGCCGAGGGCTGACTGTCCTGTGCACGGTTGAGCACGATCGGCATACCCTTGAGTTCTCGCGGATGGATCGTCTGTTTTTCCGCCAGTGGGTGCGAAGCGCTGATCATGACCATGCACGGATCCGAGAGCGTGACGCGGCTGTCGAGCCCCTTGCCGAGCTCCACGCCGAAGCCAGAAAGCACAGCCATGTCCAGCTGCCCCTCGGCCAGGTCATTGAGCAGGCTCCGGTTGCTGCCGAGCTGAAACTCGATCTCCGCCTCCGGGTGCAGGCGGTGATACTTACGGATCTGCGAAACGATGGTCCACAGCTCATAGGCCCCGGCGTAGCCGATGCGCAGATCCGTCGCATTGCCGAGCGCGATCTTCTTTCCCTGCGCCGCGGCGTCGTTGTAGCGGATCATGAGCTGCTTGCACTGCCGGTAGAACACCTCGCCCGCCGGCGTCAGGCTCACGCCGCGCTTGCCGCGCACAAACAGCGCATAGCCGAGTTCCTGCTCGAGCAGCTTGATCTGCTGGCTGACGGCCGTCTGCGAGATGCACTGCTCCTCGGCAGCGCGGGTAAAATTGAGGTGCTCTGCAGCCGATAAGAACACCGGAAGGCGCTGAATGCTCACAGTTTCCACACTCCTTGTCGAATAAGCAACGCTCAGCAGCGAAACATTGCTTTCCTTTATTATATCCATAACTTTTTCTTCTGACAAGGTCATAAAACGATATTGGACTGCACTCTATAAAAATGATATAATTTTAACAAGATGTGTATCCAGCCACACACACGAAAACATACACCCGCTCATGGGTCAAAAATCAAGTTCCGCAAGGAGGACAAATACCATGGAAAAAATGCGTTTTGAAGGCAAGGTCGTCATCGTGACCGGCGCGAGTTCCGGCATCGGCCGCTCCACCGCGCGGCTGTTCGCCATGGAGGGCGCCAAGGTCGTCGCCGCGGCGCGCCGCCTGAAGCGGCTGGAAGACCTGCGCGACAAAGTCGCGGCAGAGAACGCCCCCGGCGTCATCCTGCCGGTCAAGACGGACGTGCGCGATCCGGCGCAGATCGACGCCATGTTCGACACCTGTCTCAAAGAATTCGGCCACCTGGACATTCTGGTCAACAACGCCGGCATGCTTGACGGTCAGCTCCCCATTCACGAAACCCCGCAGGAAGTCTATGACATGATCTACGAGACCAACCAGCGCGCCGTGTACCTGTGCTGCCAGCGCGCCATCAAGATCTTCCTCGAGCAGGGCACCCCGGCCAACATCGTCAACGTGGCCTCGGCCGCCTCTCTGCGCGGCCTGAAGGGCGGCGCGATGTACGTCATGACCAAGCACGCCGTGCTCGGCCTGACGCGCAACATCTCCGCTTCCTTCTTTGAGCGCGGCATCCGCTGCAACTGCATCGAGCCCGCGAACATCCTCACCGAGATCAACAAGGTGCCGCGTGAAAAGGGCATCGGCATCCTCGAGTGGCAGATGCGCGCCGGCAAGGCGGCCCCGCTGCACACCATCACGAAGCCCGGCGAGAAAAAGCCCATGCTCGGCAAGCCGAAAGACTGCGCCAACGCCATCGCCTATCTCGCCGACGACGTCGCCGCGCGCTACATCTCCGGTGCAGAGCTGAAGGTGGACGCCGGCTGGCTCAATATGTAACCACTCCCCCGCAACGCGCTGAGAAAGGAAACATAACTATGTCGACGCATTATAAAGATTATTACGGCACGCATATGCCGTTCGGCCAGTTCCCGAAGTTCGGCGTGCTCTCGAGCGTGAAAGTGCTCATGACGGGCACGAACATCGCAGGCCCCTTCGCCGCGAGCATCATGGCAGAGATGGGCGCGCAGGTCGTGCAGGTCGAGTCCCCGAATATGCCCTGCCAGACCCGCGGCAACTACGGCTATTCGCAGGATCACCGCAACACGTATTCCATCACGCTCAACACCCGCACCGCCAAGGGCAAAGAGGTGCTCGAGAAGCTGATCGCGTGGGCGGACATCTGGATCGAGTCCGGCCGCCCCGGCACCTATGCCAAAAACGGTCTGAGCGACGAGCATATGTGGAAGATCAACCGCAAGCTCGCCATCGTCCACGTCTCCGGCTACGGCCAGACCGGCCCGGACAAGAACAAGGCGGCCTACGACGTCTCCGGCCAGGCCATGGGCGGCTACATGTACATGAACGGCACGAGCCCCACGTCTCCCCCGCTGAAGGTCAACCCGTACCTGTCCGACTATGCCACCGCCTACAACGCCTGCATCTGTGCGCTGTCCATCATGACCAACGCCCGCATCACCGGCGAGGGCGACGCGTGCGACGTGTCGCAGTATGAGACGATGTTCCGCCTGCTGGGCAGCTACCCGGCCGAGTGGTTCAACAAGGGCTACCCCGGCCCGGGCGAGCCGGTCAAGTACCGCACCGGCAACGTCAGCGACATCGCGGCAGGCTTCTCGTTCTACGACTGCAAGGACGGCGGCACCATCTTCATCGGCATGGTCGGCGCCGGCAACACGAAAAAGGGCTATCCGCTCGTCGGCCTGCCCACGCCGGGCGACGGCACGGACCCCGACTTCCCCGAGGGCATGACGGGTTCGCTGAAGTCCCTGCCGCGCGGCCAGCGCATCGAGGCGGCCATCACGAAGTTCTGCGCCGAGCGCACGGTCGACGAGGTCGAGGCCATCATGAACAAGGCTGGCATCCCGAACCAGAAGGCCTTCGGACCCGCGGACATCGAAAAGAGCGCGCAGTACGCCGCCCGCAACGACATCGCCACCTGGACCGACAGCGTCTACGGCGAGATGAAGGGCATCGGCATCACGAACAAGTTCAAGAAGAACCCCGCCCAGATCGTCGCCTCCGCGCCGACGTTCGGCGAGCACAGCCGCGAGGTGCTGGAGTTCCTCGGCTACACGGAAGCGCAGATCGACGACATGTACGCCAAGGGCGTGACCGCGACCATGGACCCGCGCGAGACGGCGCTGCAGTGGCACCTCAAGGACTGGCAGTTCTTCTGGAGAGACGATCAGGCCGAAAAGCTGGATCTGTAAGACAGTATCGAAACGAAAACGGAGGTTTCAAATATGGCGAGCTACAATCCTGGAACCTACGAGGGCACCGGCCGCGGCTACGGCGGCAAGCTCATCGTCAACGTGACGGTATCGGAAAATAAGATCGAATCCGTAAAAGTGACGCAGCACAAGGAATACCGCGGCATCGCCTGGGGCCTGAACACGACGCCGATGGAGCGTTTCCCCAAGCTGATCGTGGAATACCAGTCGCTGAACATCCCCACGGTCGACGGCGCGGATCTGACGTGCGCCGCCATCCTCGATGCGACGGCGGCAGCGCTCAAAGCCGCCGGTGCGTCCAAGGAGGACATTGCCGCGCTCAAGGCCGCTCCCGCCCCGGAGGCGCCGGAATATCAGGACGAAGTGCGCACAGCCGACGTGGTCGTGTGCGGTGCGGGCGCAGGCGGCCTGGCCGCAGCCATTGAGGCGAAGCTGGCCGGTGCGGACGTCGTCATCGTCGAAAAGCAGGGCATCACCGGCGGCGCCACCGCGAGAAGCGGCGGCAAGCTCCTCGGCGCCGGCACGAAGTGGCAGAAAAAGCAGGGCCTGTACGACACGAAGGACATGGTCTATGACTACCTCATGGACGTCGGCAACCGCAACGGCAAGTTCATGGACGCGTCGAAAAACCGCTACCTGGTAGATCACCTCAACCAGACGCTCGACTGGCTCACCTCCATCGAGGCGACCGTGAAGGGCGACCCCGCGGAAGTCCTCGCGCAGCCGTGGGAGCCGCTGTCCAAGCCTGTGGAAAAAGACGGCGTGCTCAAAACGCACTTTGACGTGCTCGACGTCGAGCCCATCCACGTCAGTCTGCAGCCATGGCGCGTGCACAACTCCCCCGGCGGCGGCGGACAGACCAACGGCGAGGGCGGCGAGATCTCCACACCCCTGACGCTGTACTATGAAAACGACCTCGGCGGCGAGATCATCTACGACACCGCCATGAACGAGATCCTCACGGACGAGGCGGGCGTCGTCACCGGTGTGACGTGCACGCGCAAGGGCGGCGCCAAGCTCACGCTCTACGCGAGAAAGGGCGTCATCCTTGCGACCGGCGGCTATGCCCGCAACAAGGAAATGATCGCGCGCTACCCCGCCGCGCACTACTTCAGCAACGTGCCGCACGGCAACGTCGGCGACGGTCTGACGGCCGCCGAGAAGATCGGCGCGCTCAACTACGAGCACCCGGCCGTGCAGGTCGTGTACACGAGCCTGACCTGCGGCATCGGCATCAACGACGAGTCCGGCCTCATCGTCAATGACCGCGGCGAGCGTGTCGTCAACGAGTGGAGCTATCAGTACACGGTCAGCGACGCCATCGCCCGCTCCGGCAGCAACTGCGGCTGGTACATCACCAGCGGCAAGGAGCCCTACGGCGGCGTGCAGTACGGCTACAAGGCCGCAGTTGCCGGCAAATCCAAGGATCCCTGCGCCACCTCCATCGAGGGGCTGGCCAAGAAGATGGGCTGCGACCCGGCAACGCTGCAGGCGACCTATGACCGCTACTGCGAGCTGGTCGAAAAGGGCGTGGACGAGGACTTCGGCAAGCCTGCCGAGTTCCTGCACCCGATCAAGGGACCCAAGTTCGTCGCGCTGCGCATGCACCCGTGCGTGACCGTCACGTTCGGCGGTCTGGAGACGGACGTCTCCGCGCGCGTCATGAAGCCTGACGGCTCCGTGATCCCGCACCTGTACGCCGCGGGCGAAGTTGCCGGCACCGGCATGTACGGCACGCAGTACCCGACCTGCGGCACATCGATCGGCAGCGCCCTGTTCTATGGACGCATCGCCGGCCGCGCCGTCACCGATCAGGCATTGCTGTAATCCTCCCTTACAGCATCCCGGATAAGAAAGTGCCCCAGAGCAACGCTCTGAGGCACTTTTTCTTTTTCAGGCAAAAACCGGCTGCTTCCCGCCCAGCTTTACAGATTCACCGCAATCAGCGACACGCCCGACAGCACCAGCAGCACGGACGTGATCCTGCGCACCCATTTTTCGTCCAGAACGCGGCTGCACTTCATGCCCGCAAACAGCCCCAGCGCCGCAAACGGGAAGAGCATCGCAGTGCCCTTGACCGTGTCGAGCGTGAGCAGGCCCAGCGCCGAATAAAGGACGATGCGAAATGTGCCGTCCACGATAAACACGGCGCTGATGTTACCCTTGAACGCATCCATGTCGTCCGTCACGCGGCTGACATAAGCCGCCAGCAGCGCCCCCACGCCAAACAAACCGCAGAGCACGCCCGCCGCAACGCCGATGACCGCAAGCATCCATTTGGATGAGCAGGCGCGCCTTTGGCTGAATTCGCGCGTGAGCATCTCCGTGCCCAGTCCAATCACCACAGCGCCGAAAACCAGTTTGATTGCGCGGGCATCCACATGCTTGAGCAGCAGTGCCCCCGGAAGGCTGCCCGCCAGCACGAGCGCCGCCAGCGGGAGCCAGACCTTTGCGTCCAGCCGCCGCCGGTTTTTCCAGGTGAGGATCAGATTGGCGGGATAGCCCAGCAGCAGGTCGATGGGCGAGATGTTGGCGTTGGCTGCGCCGAAGCTCAGGATCGACGTGAGCACGAGCGTATTGGCAAAGCCGCACAGGCCCTTGATAAAATATGCAGCTACCGCCGCGATCACCCACAAATACATCTGCTGCCCCGTTTCTGCGCCCCTGCGCGAATTACTGTGCTCAGCATAGCACGAAGTTCCCAAGCATGCTTCGCAAAAATGGGAAATCCCTTTCATCACAGCAAAAAGGAAGCATCCAGTCTGGATGCTTCCTTTTTGTGGTACGCCCGAGCGGATTCGAACCGCTGGCCTACAGAGTCGGAGTCTGTCACTCTATCCAGCTGAGCTACGGGCGCATATTCAGCAGGAGATATTATAGCAAAGTCCGGGCAAAATGTAAAGCAGGATTTTCTGTTCCCATTTGGCGGCGGATATGCTATACTGGCAGAAAGAAACCTGTATCGGAAGGACACACCCTCTATGAACCATAAACGTCTGCATACCCGCCTGCTCGCGCTGCTGCTGTGCTGCGCGCTCGTGCTGCCGCTGAGCGCCTGCGGCGAGGCAAAAAGCACCACACAGCAGATCTTCGCCATGGACACCGTCATGGACCTGACCGCCTACGGCAAGAAAGCAGACGACGGCATCAGTGCCGCCATCAGCATCATCAACAGCATGGACACGCTGCTCGACCCGGAAAACGAGCGCAGCAAGACCTACGAGATCAACCACGCCATGGGCAGCTCCGTCGTCGTCAACGAGCAGATCGCCAAAATGCTGCGCACGGCGCAGACCGTGTACGAGCGCTCGGACGATGCGCTCGACCTGACGACCTACCCCCTGAGCAAGCTCTGGGGCTTCATCGACCAGAACTACCGCGTCCCGTCGGACGCGGAGATCGAGCGTCTGCTCCCATGCGTGGACATGAGCAAGGTGCAGCTCGCCGCCACAGACGACAGTGCGAATTATCTCGTGACTATGCCGGCAGACATGTCGCTGAGCTTCGGTGCCGTGGCCAAGGGCTGCGCATCGGACTATGCCATTCAGGCCATGCGCGCCGCCGGTGTCACGAGCGGTGTAGTGTCCCTCGGCGGCAACGTGCAGACGCTCGGCAAAAAGCCGGACGGCAGCGACTGGAACATCGCCGTGCAGGACCCGAACGATACCGGCAGCTATCTCGGCTACCTCACCGTGGGCGAGACGGCCGTCATCACCTCCGGCAGCTACCAGCGCTTTTTCACCGAGGGTGGGCAGAAATACCACCACATCCTCTCCCCCAAGACCGGGCGGCCGGTGAACAACGGCCTCCTGTCCGTGACGATCATATGTGAAGACGGCACGCTGGCCGACTGCCTGTCGACGGCGATGTTCGTGCTCGGGCCGCAGGCGGCGCTCAACTACTGGCGCACCTACGGCGGGTTTGAGATGGTGCTCGTCAAGTCCGACGGGCACGTGGTGCTCACCAACGGCCTGTACGGAAAATTCACCCCCAACGGCGACAACTATGTCGTCCAGTATGAGAGCTGAGAAACATGAAACTGCAAGATCGGGAATTTTTCCGGCGCGACGTGCTCTGCGTCGCGCCGGACTTGGTTGGGCGCATCCTGGTGCGCCGGCTGCCGGACGGCACGCTGCTGCGTGCGCGCATCACGGAGACGGAGGCCTACCGCGGCGCACAGGACACCGCCTGTCACGCCTGCCACGGCCGGACAAAGCGCACGGAGGTGCTCTATCACGACGGCGGCACGATCTACGTCTACCTCTGCTACGGCATGCACTGGATGCTCAACATCGTGACCGGGTACGTGGACGAGCCGCAGGCCGTGCTCATCCGCGCGTGCGCGGACGGCGCCAATGGCCCCGGCAAGCTGACCAAGCGCCTGCAGATCGACAAAGCGTTCAACGACGGTGACATCACGGCCTGTCCGGAGCTCTGGATCGAGGACGACGGGCTGCGCTTCGCGCTCGAAACCGACACCCGCGTCGGCATCGGCTATGCCGCGCCCGAGGACCAGGCGCGGCTCTGGCGCTGGAAATGCGGCGCACAGGAGGGATGCACATGACCTACACACCGGATACCCCGCTCGAAGCGCTGGCCGGCATCGGGCCGAAGAAAGCGCAGGCATTCCAAAAGCTCGGCGTGGCGACGCTGCGCGACCTGGCGGGCCTGTACCCCCGGCGGTACGAGGACCGGACGCAGTTTCGCACGATCGCGGACGCGCAGCCCGGCGAGGCCGTGTGCATCCGCGCCGCGGTCGCGGCCGAGCCGCGCGCACAGTATGTCCGCAGCGGGCTCACGCTGGTCAAGGTGCGCATCGTGGACGACACCGGCGCGCTGGACGCGACCTACTTCAACCAGCCCTACCGTAAGAATAGTCTGCACGCGGGCGAAACGTACATCTTCTACGGCAAGGTGGAGGCCAACGGCTTTCGCAAAACGATGACAAATCCCGTCTGCGAGCAGGCAGCACGCTGCGGCAGCGTGACCAACTGCTTTTACCCCGTTTACCCGCTGACGACCGGCGTGACGCAAAATGACATCCGCAAGGCCATGACGCCCGCGCTGCACGCCTGCATCGGGCAGATGCAGGACGTGATCCCGGCGGACATCGCGCGCGCCTACCGGCTCGCGCAGCAGGACTATGCCCTGCAGAACATCCATCAACCGGCCGACGCACAGGCGCTCGACACGGCGCGCAAGCGGCTGGTGTTCGAGGAGCTGTTCGTGCTCTCGACCGCCATGGCGCGCATCCGCTCGCAGCGGCGCGCTGAGGGCGGCATCCGTATGCAAAATGCTGATCTCGAGACATTTTACCGCACGCTCCCCTTCTCGCCCACCGGGGCGCAGCGGCGCGCCGTTGCTGCCGCCGTGCAGGACATGACCTCCGGCGTGCCGATGAGCCGCCTCGTGCAGGGCGACGTCGGCTCCGGCAAGACGCTCGTCGCCGCGGCGTGCATCTGGTTTGCGCACGAAAACGACTGTCAGAGTGCTTTCATGGCGCCGACCGAGATCCTCACCGAGCAGCACGAGCACACGCTGCGCACGCTGCTCGAGCCGTTCGGCATCCGCGTTGGACGCCTGACGGGCGCAATGACCGCGCGGCAAAAGCGCGAGGTGAAAGAAGCGCTCGCCGGCGGTCTGCTCGACGTCGTCGTCGGCACGCACGCGCTCATCAGCGACTCGGTGACGTTTTTCCGCCTCGGCCTCGTCATCACGGACGAGCAGCACCGCTTCGGCGTCGAGCAGCGCGCCGCACTCGTGCGCAAGGGTGAGCAGCCGCACACGCTCGTCATGAGCGCGACACCCATCCCGCGCACGCTGGCGCTGCTGGTGTACGGTGATCTGGACGTGTCGATCATCGACGAGCTGCCGCCCGGCCGCCAGCCGGTGCAGACCGTGTGCGTGGACGAGCGTTACCGCGCGCGGCTCAACGCCTTCATCGACAAGCTCATCGGCGAGGGGCGGCAAGTGTTCGTCGTCTGCCCGAAGGTGGAGGAGACGGACGACGTCCCGTCCGATCTCAAGTCCGCTGAGGAGCACGCGCAGGCCCTGCAGCGGACGTTCCCGCAGCACCGCGTGGCCTGCATCCACGGCCGCATGAAGGCCAGGGACAAAGATGCGTGCATGGCCGCCTTCGCCGCCGGGGAGACGGACATCCTCGTCTCAACGACAGTCATCGAGGTCGGCGTGGACGTGCCGAACGCGGCGCTCATGATCATCGAAAACGCCGAGCGCTTCGGACTCTCGCAGCTGCACCAGCTGCGTGGGCGCATCGGGCGCGGGCCGTTTCAGTCGTACTGCGTGCTCGTGTCGGACGCGTACACGGAGGAAGCGCGCGCGCGGCTGAAGGTGCTGTGCGACACGGCCGACGGCTTTCAGATCGCGGAGGCCGACCTGCGCCAGCGCGGGCCGGGTGACTTTTTCGGCAACCGGCAGCACGGCCTGCCGGCGCTGCACATCGCCGACCTCGGCACGAACATGACCGCCGTCAACGACGCGCGCGACGCGGCCCGTGCAGTGCTCGCCGCCGACCCGACGCTCTCCGCGCCCGAGCACGCAGCACTGCGCGCCCAGTGCGCGCGGCTCTTCGCCGCCAACGACGGGCATTTTAACTAACAGCTAACGGAGGCATCCCATGACCATCGCACAAATTCTGAACAAAATGATCGCCGCATCCAACGGCAACATCCACGACATCGACCATCTCCTGCGCGTCTGGGCCTACGCCCGAACGATCGGCGAACTGGAGGGGCTGGACGCGGAGACACAATACCTTCTGGAAGTCGCCGCCATCACGCACGATATTGCCTGCCCGCTCTGCCGCGAGAAATACGGCAACACCAACGGCAAGTATCAGGAGCAGGAGGGCGCCGTGCTGGTGCGCGCCTTTCTCGCCGGCACCGGCATGACGGAGGCACAGATCGCGCGTGTGGCCTATCTTGTGGGGCATCACCACACGCTGCAGAATATCTGCGGCATGGACTACCAGATCCTCATTGAGGCGGACTACATCGCAAACGCATCCGAGAACGGATACGGTAAGGAGAGCATCGTGCATTTTCTGGACACGATCATGAAAACCGCGAACGGCAAATACCTCGCCGCTTCTGTACTGGGCATTTCTGACGCCGCGCGTCCCTAAATGCTCTCCCCTGCGCCAAAAAAGCAGCGCCCTGGTAGGATACCGCTCCTACGCAGGGCGCTGCTTTTGCTTTTCTCCCGCTCGAGCGCCGCTGACGGCCGGCGGCAAAAAAATCGTCCGCCCGGAGGGGAATCCGGCGGACGATTCTTTGTTGGGTCAGCGGTCACGCACAGGCAAAGTGCGTGGTGTCACACCGCTGCAGGGAATGGGGGGAAGAGAAGAGAGGTGAGGTGATTTGGCTTGATGCCTGTTGTTGGTATCGGTAACCAGAGGGGGATCCGGGTACGATCGAAAGAAGTTAATCGACGAGCGTCTTGCCGAGCGCCTGGCAGGCCGCAAGGGCCGCATCATCGGGCGCTTCGTTGCAGATCACGCTGTCGCACGCGAGCTGGATACCGGAGCTGCGGCAGTCGCGCTCCCAGTTGTGCATCCACTCGCCGCCGCCCCAGCCGTAGGAGCCGAACAGGGCGACACGTTTGCCTTTCAGGCTGGATTTGCAGCCGTCGAACATCGGCTCGAACTCCATATCCTCCAGAACTTCGGAGCCCATGGCCGGGCAGCCGAGCGCCACGGCGTCATATCCGCCGACGGCGGAACCATCCACATCGGAGGCGGTCAGAAGCAC
>OFPS01000361.1_pt1 | contig 46978 bp, 65 predicted proteins | sample 1542111 | NCBI WGS metagenome assembly OFPS01 (sample SAMN04209233, study PRJEB22552) | human gut metagenome | biome: gut; material: feces | host: Homo sapiens | place: USA: Oklahoma | reverse complement strand
CAATCCCTAAAACTGCCCTTTGATACCCTTACACGGACGCTTCTTGCATGGTGGGTGAATGTGCCATAACTCATTTCATGTGTCAGGGTAAAGCAAGTTAGACGGCACCCAACAAGATATTTGTACGGAGGGCGAATACTTTTTTTGTATGACAAGCCAAGAACGGCATGAAGCAAGATACCAGCGCCGCAAAGCCAAGCGGCAAGAAAGAAAACAGGCCCGGTGTGATGCACTTGGGCCAATGAACAAGGTGTTCAGTTATCGCAAGATGTTCTTCTATGGCCGGAAATGCTGTAACGGGGTACGGTGGAAGCAAAGTGTTCAGAACTTTGAAATTCACCTGTTTTCCGGGACAGCAAGACGGCGGAAGAAGGTTTTGGAACAAGCGTGGAAGCCTATGAAGTGTACCCATTTCACCCTTCGGGAGCGTGGGAAGGTACGCCCCATAGATGCGCCCCACATTACGGATCGGCAAATTCACAAGGTTCTGTGCAATGAAGTTTTGATTCCCCTTTATAACCCCTGTATGATCTATGACAACGGGGCAAGCCAAAAGAACAAGGGCCTTCACTGGCATTTCCGCCGTCTGAAGGAACAGCTTCATTGGCATTACCGGCGCTTTGGACGGGAAGGGGCAGTTCTGCTGTTGGATTTGAAGGGATTCTTCCCCAATGCCCCACATGGCCTATTGTATCGGCGGCACCAACAACTGATCTTAAACCCTGATCTTCGGGCGCTTGCTGATATGGTGGTTCAAACTTCCCCTTGCCCAACACCGGGACGGGGCTTGCCTTTGGGTGTGGAGCCGTCACAGCAAGAAATGGTTGCTTTACCAAGCGCAATAGATAACTGGATCAAATGCCAAGCCGGGGTTCACTGTTTTGGGCATTATATGGATGATTACTATTTGATTTTGCCCGATATAGAAACCCTGAAGAAACTTGGGCATGAAATTGTTCGGCGGTTTGAAGCCGCTGGAATTCGAGTGAACAAGCGGAAATGCAAAATCATTCCCTTGACAAAGCCTTTCCGATTCTGCAAAGCACGATTCACTTTAACAGAAACCGGAAAAATCAAGGTGAATGGGAGCCGGGACGGTGTAAAGAGAGCAAGGCGAAAACTGAAGCTGTTCCACCGTGAGTTCAAAGAAGGAAAGCGGCTTTTCACCGATGTTGAACAGTATATGGAATGCCAAAGCGCATACTACCGGAACTTCAATGACCACGGAAGGTTGTTGCGGTTGCGGCGGCTTTATCATGCTATCTTTTTCGGAGGTGCAACGAAATGTTTAGAATTATCAAAGACGGGGCCGAACTTGGCTTGACCGAAAATCTGAACTACATCATGCAGGCCGAAAATGGTTGCTATGTCCTTTGCCCGGAGCAAAATGCTTCGGGCATTGTTTTTGAAGGGACACCGTACCATCTTCTTGGCCGGGATGAAATGGAGGGTTTAGACACCGTTAGTTTGGAGATCACGGACGCTGGAACGGAAATTGGGAAGGCCAACACCACCAATGGGATTGTGTTCGTTACGATGGCGGAAGCCGGGAGCATTGACCCGATCACGGCGGCGGAACACGCCGATCTGTTTGCTGAATGGGCCTATCCTATCGCCTATACGGTGGGGCAAATCCGCCGCTATAACGGCACCCTTTACAAGTGTGTTCAGGCCCATACTTCCCAAGCTGATTGGACACCGCCCAACGCCCCCAGCCTGTGGAGCCTGACCGCCGATCCTACGGAAGAATGGCCTGAATGGATTCAGCCTATTGGGGCGCATGATGCCTATTCCTTGGGGGCCAAGGTCAGCCACAATGAAAAGCACTGGACTTCTACTGTGGCAAACAATGTGTGGGAGCCGGGGGTTTATGGTTGGGAGGAAGTAACCGATGAAACAGCATAACACCTACATTGCCCGGAAGCGGGCAAGGTTCAAAGCCGGTTGCGGTGAAAATGTGAATATCCCCTATGGAACCACCTTGACTGTTCAGGGTGGTTTTCTTGTGTGGAAGAACAAGCTGATCTGTTCCACCACCAGCCAAAAAGCCTATGACTTCTTCAGCCATGATGATGACGGGAGGGGCAAAGAGCGTGGGGAACTGGTTTCCGCAATCCTGATCCGGTTGGAGAAAGACCCCAACAAGCCCGATCCCGCCTGTCAAGCCCGCTGGAACAAGATTTGGAATGATCCCTTCTGTCAGCGGTTCAAAAGGCCGGAGCATGAAGAACACTGGATTTGGAACTATGACTTTTACAACGCCCAAGTGGAAGATTTGCTTTATATCTTCCGCCTGATCACTTTGTAACGGCGGGAAGGGGTGGTTCAATGACGGTTTACCAATGGTTGTGCCTGATCGGGGTTCCAGCCCTGATTGCTGGTGTGTTCAAATACCTTCACGGGCTGATCAAGCGCAACATGGAAGATTCAAAGGCCCTGAAAGCTGGAATTCAGGCGCTTTTGAGAAGCCAAATGATCAGTGACTTCAACAAGTACACTGAAAAAGGCTATGCGCCGATTTACGCCCGTGAAAGTTTTGAAAACTGCTGGCGGCAATACCATTCTTTGGGGGTGAATGGGGTGATGGACGATCTTCACAAGAAATTCTTGGAGTTGCCCACGGAAGCCCCGGATGAATGAGCCGTGTAAAGAAGAAACCGAAAAAGGAATTTTCCAAAGTTTGGTTGGGTTGCGTGGGGGCCGTCACTTTGATTGTGACGGCCTTCACTCTTGCTATCGTTTGGAAAACGGGAGATACCACGCCCCTTGCCTATCTGATCCCGGCCATATTTGCGGAGCTGGCAACGGCAACCGGCTTTTACTATTCCAAGGCCAAGGCTGAAAACCGGATCAAGTTGCGGAAGCAGTACGGCCCGGAAATCTACAACGATACCAAGGAACTGTGATCCCCCGCCCAAAAATATATCAAAGAAAGGAAGAAGAACATGAACGCTGAACAGATTGTGTCCCTGATTGTTGCCCTTATGACTGGCCTTGCCACCTGTATTCCCTTGGCCTACAAGCTGGTGGAGTATGTCAAGAAGGCCACCCAAGAAAAGAATTGGGCGGCTTTGTTGGGGCTGGTTGTCAGTCTGATGGAGGAAGCGGAACAGAAGTTTTCTGACGGCGCAACCCGTAAGGAATGGGTGATGGCTATGGTTCAGACTTCCTCTGAATACATCAACTATCCCATTGACAGCGCCGCCCTTGGGGAACTGATTGACAGCCTGTGTGATATGACCAAGGTTGTAAACTATGAGGAAATCCCCGCCCCGGAAACTGTGAAGGAGGAAGCCGAAAATGAGCAACAGTAAACTTGCCACCGTAACCCAAATTTCCCCCAACAAGAACAGCCCCCGGAACCATGCCATTGACCGGATCACCATTCACTGTTTTGTGGGCCAAGTGACCGCAAAGCGGGGTTGTGAAGTGTTCCAGCCTACCAGCAAGCAAGCGTCTTGCAACTATGTTGTGGGCTATGATGGTTCCATTGGCCTGTGTGTGGATGAAGGGGATCGGTCTTGGTGCAGTTCTTCCAGCGCCAATGATAACAGGGCCGTAACCATCGAAACGGCAAGTGAAACCGTTCATCCCTACAAGGTGACGGACAAGGCATATTCCGCCCTGATCGACCTTGTGACCGATATTTGCAAGCGCAACGGGAAAACTAAAATCCTGTGGTTTGCAGATAAAACCAAGACCCTGAATTACACCCCAAAAGCGGGTGAAATGGTTATGACGGTTCACCGGTGGTTTGCAAACAAGGCTTGCCCCGGTGATTACCTGTATAACCTTCATGGGGACATTGCCGCAGAGGTCAACAGGCGGCTTTCTGGCGGCACTTCTGATGGGGGTGGGGTAACTACTACCCCCAGCACCGAAAAGCCCGCCACGGGCGGCGCAGGGGCCACGGTGGAGCCGTATTTGGTTCGGGTGACTATTTCTGATCTGTATATCAGGAAAGGCCCCGGCACCAACTACGGGAAGAATGGCTTCATCAAGCCCGGTGTTTATACCATCGTGGAGGAAAGCACCGGCACCGGCGCTACCAAGTGGGGCAAACTGAAATCCGGGGCCGGTTGGATCAGTCTTGACTACGCAAAAGCCCTGTGATACCGTGTTATTAGTTTGTTACTACCGGCCCCGATTTTACGGGGTTTCCGTGGGCTGAAATGTTCAGTATTTCGGCGCTTCGGAGCGTTGCAGAGCATACTAATTCATGGTACAATATCAACAGAAGAAGCGGGAACCCTTGATTTTTCAGGGGTTCCCGCCTTTTTTGTTACTATCGTGTTATTAGTTCAGTGTTCAGTGAAGCAAAAATTCATTGTAGTTCAACCCATGAAAATCAGCTTGTAACCGGCTTCCGAAAACCGCCCTACGGCAACCAAAATGGAAACCGGAATGCGATTATCCACAATGGGGGCGCTGGTAGAAAGTTCCCATTCACCATCTTCAAGGGTTTCCACCCTGACTTCCAAGGATTCCGGGATCACCCGCACACGGGCAACCTTCTTCAGTTGGGACAGCTTTTCCACCAGATAGGCTTCCACATATTCCGGGGGCTGTCTGATCCCGGCTTCCCAATTTTGAATTGACCGGGCCGGAACCCCGAATTCCTTTTCAACTTCCTTTTGTGTCAACCCGGCAAATTCACGGGCTTCTTTGATGTTCATATTTCAAACCCCTTTCAAAGTCTTTCAGTGGAGGGGGGGACTTCCCCCCCCCTGATCTGATGTTTAGATTTCGTGAACCAGAACCCTAACATGAAGGCGTTGGATATTGTAACCACCGGCAAGAATGGATTCGACCCGAACACTTCCCAGCTTGCCATACACAACACCGTTCAAAGCCCCACCGCTATAATGGATTCCGTCCCAATCAGTGACTTCACCGGTGATAGCGTGGATTCTGCTATACAGGTTCATGATCAGAGATTCAGCGGATTTCATGTTTTCCTTGTGGATTTCGCTTGCCGTGGTATGAATCATCTGATATGCAGAATAGCCATATTCCTTGATGAATTTATCCCAGCCAAGTTCGTTGTAAGCGGTGGTCAGTCTTTCTTTTCTTTCAAGATCATATTCATCCCAACGGGCTACCAGTTCGGTTTGCATGGCCTTCATGGTTTCGGGGATTTCCTTGATCCAGAGGTTTTCTTTCTTCTTGGCTTCGGTCAGCCGATCCTTCCAAGTATTCAGGATACGAATTTTTTCTTCCAGAACCTTCTTGGAGTTTTCAACGGCTTCATTGGAATCTTCCCAATCACAGATTTCCCAATACAGATCATTGTTGTCCCGGTGGGCCAAGGCGGGGTGTTTTCCGGTGAGGTCAACCCCCTTGGCAACCAGAGCTTCCCGGCGTTTCAGTTCCCGTGCGGTTTGCTTAACAAGGGTTGCTTCCCTTTTAGAAACGGCTTCTTCAGCCTTTTGGACTTTGATCAACAAATCCTGAACTTTCATAACAACCTTCCTTTCATGCACTCATTGGGTGTCCTTCTGTAAGTATAATACACCCAATGAGTGTGTATGTCAAGAAGTTTCAAAAAATATTTATCATTTCTACGGCGGCTTTCAGTTCATCCAAAGTCTTGTGATTATAGACCCTGTTCCCCGTGTCCTTGGACACATGGCCCATAAGAAGATCAATGCACTTCCGGTTTGCCCCGGCGCTGTCCAGTTGGGTTTCAAAGGTGTGGCGGCATTCGTGCGGGGTGTGGTTCATCCCCAGCGCCTTCATAATGTCCGCCCAAAAAATCCGGTATTGGGTTTGGGAACAGACCCTTCCATTGTAGCTAATTAGGCGGGGGCCACCTTCCGCAAGGCGGGATTCCACCAAGGGCCTGATTTTGGAATGGATAGGAACCACCCGATCCTTCCCCGCCTTGGTTTTGGTTCCGCCCTTCATCGTCCCGGCCTGAAGGTTTATATCTTCCGGCTTCAAGTTCAGAAGTTCGCTGATCCGCCACCCGGAATAAAGCAGGATCAGAACCGTGTCAACCCAAGGTTCTTTCTGATGTTCCCAAACCTTCTTGATTTCTTCCTTGCTGAAGGGAAGGCGGGTGGTTGGTGGGATAGGATCAGAAGTCAGCAAGTCAGAATAGCAACGGGTGATAATGTCCATTTCAAGGGCAAACCTGTCAAGATGGCCCCAAAGGTTCTTAATTGCCGCCTGTGTACTGTACCCCTTCCCGCAACCGTCAATGGTTTCTTGCATTTGGTATGACCGGATTTGTTTATAGGGCTTTTCCCATAACGCTGAACAATGCTTGAACGCTGAACACAAAGATGAACGGTTGGATTCTCCCAGCTTCGGAGCCTTCTTTTCTTTCCAAAGTTCAAACAGTTCCTTCATGGTGATCTTGGCCCGGTCAACATCCCAAGGATCACGGTTATATTCAGCCAATAGCAAATTCCCGGCTTCACGGGTTTCTGTGTAACCCACAATATCATAGATGGGATGGCCCTTGTTATTCCAGCCAATCACTTTTTTCACAATGAATGGGCGGCGGCGATTGCCTGACAGCTTCGCCACAGTCCCATACCCATTGGGATTCCGCATTATATCACCTGTCCTTTCAGGAAAATGGGTATGGCAAAGCCAAACCCGATGTGATATAATGTCCAATGGGGATTGAAACATTAACTTCAAACGGGTTTTGTTTCGCCTGACCGCTTCCGGTGTGCCACCACCGGGGGCGGTCTTTTTTTTTGCCTTCTGTTACGATCTGTTCTATCAAAAACCTTTATCCTATCTGGTATTTATCTAATAGAACAGATAGAACAGATGTTATATTACTTAAACTTAAAAAGTAAAAAAAAATATAAGAAAGTAACATTAAAAGAGAATGGGAAAAAGATGTGTTCTATCTGTTCTAATTTAGGACTTCGGATAAAGTGTTTGATTTGCCCATCGTATTTGTGAAACTTCCCCAGCGCCATTTAGATAAAGTACAGGATTATTCCCATCTTCTGTTCTAATCCTATATCCAATATCATCCGTGTTATAAAGTCCATCAAGCATAGTGTCACGGGAAATAATTTCAATACTGCCAACACCACATTCCTGAAGGATACCCCAAATGGTTTCGGCCTGTGCTTCAGTAACTTCACAGGAATTCATAATAGCTTCGATGTTTGGATCAGTTTTTTGATATTGTTCAGGGTTTTGAACTACCCTTGAAATACCAAAAGCTAAAGCCCCTATAAAAATAATTGCCACAACTAAACCAATTTTCTTTTTCATATTTATCTCCTTTATCTAACATCACTTTGGAAAGCAACTGCCTTCCCCAGAATAATTATATGATCCAGTTGTTCCCCGGTATAGACCAGATCTTCATAATCAGGATTTTCAGCCTTCAAGATTAGTAAGTTTTTTTCTGGATAGTAGTTGACCCGCTTCAGAGTTGCTTCATCATCAATGACCACGGCGGCAATTTCACCATTGTCAACCATGCTTTGTTTTCGGATAAATACAATATCACCATCATAAATTCTGGCCCGGATCATGCTATCACCTTTTGCCCGTAAGCAAAAATCAGCTTCAATTTCCGCCCCGGCTTCTACATACAATTCTTTTTCTTCATTGGCGGTGATGGGTTTCCCACAAGCGATTGTTCCAATCAAAGGGTATCTTTTTCTTTCAATCGGGAACAAATTTTCAAACTTTACTTGGGATCGTAGAATATCAAGATCAATGGAATTATCAATATCTTCTAACCATGCCGATTTACTTCTATGATCCGATTTACCAAGTAAATAATCCATATCAACATTGAAGTAATCAGCAATGGCTTCAAGGGTTTCTATACCGGGTTCTCTTTCTCCACGCTCATACATATTGACGCTACTTTTAGAAGTTCCGAGTTGCTTTGCAAAATCCTGTTGAGATAAACCGGATTCCCGGCGTAAAAGTTTCAAACGCTCATTGAACTTTGCCATTAGTAACACCCCTTTCATTTATATTATACACAATTTGTGCACAAGGTCAATCCAGCATAGTGCACAAATTGTGCCTTTTTATTTTATGCACTTTTAGTGTTCGATTCAACTTGACATTTGAGCACATTGGGTGTACTATAATAGCAGACGAGCACAAAAGGTGCACGAAAACAAGAAAGGGAGTGAGAACATGATCCAGAAGGAAACCACGGGAATGATTCTTCGCAAACTGCGTGGGGATCGAACCCAAGAAGAAATTGCCGCCATTCTTGGTATTACGAAATCTTCTTGGGCCATGTATGAACGGGATGAAAGAGTTCCCCGTGATGAAGTCAAAATTCGGATTGCCAACTTTTTTGGTAAGACGGTGCAGGAGCTTTTTTATACCCCGATTGAGCACTATAAGTGCTCATAAGAAAGGAAGAACATCAATGAATGAAGTAAGCCTGAAGCCGGTCATTGAAGAACTTGAAAACTTATTTTCAAAGTTCAACGCCCGGTTCTTTGCTGACAAGCTGGAAAAGCCCGTGATCACCGTTTCCCCGGATCATACCCGTGGGGCCTATGGCTGGTGTACTGGCTGGAAGGCTTGGAAGGCCGGGGAAGATGAAGGCCACTATGAAATCAATCTGTGCGCCGAATACCTGAACCGGCCCTTTGAAGAAACCTGTGGAACCCTGATCCATGAAATGGTTCATCTTCAAAACCTTCAAGACGGTGTTCAGGACACTTCACGATCTGGCACCTACCACAACAAGAAGTTTAAGGAAACCGCTGAAGCCCACGGCCTGACCGTGGAGAAAGGCGAGAAGTACGGCTGGCACAAAACAGCCCTTTCCCCGGAAGCCCTTGAATTTGTTCAGAGCCTTGGAAAACAGGGGTTCACCCTTGTACGGCCCCGGCCCATTGGCCTAAAGGGTTCCAGCAAGGGGGGGGGATCAAGTTCCCGGAAGTATGTTTGTCCCTGTTGTGGGGCCATTATCCGAGCCACCAAAGAAGTTCATGTAATCTGTGCGGATTGTGATTGTGAATTTCAGGAGGAAATCTAAATGAGAAAAAAGAGGAAAACCGTGTGGGCCTTCCTTGATGGGAAGAAACTGGTGGATGTTGTTCAAGCGGCCCTTGATAACAACATGATGGTGGATGATCTGAAGGCCAAGTTGATTGCTGAAAATCCCGGCCATGAAGTTACCTTTAAGGTTCTGTGATGGGAGGGATACTCAATGAATGTGAAACTGACCAAGCGAAAGGCATGGGAGCTGATCAGCCGGATTCAACCCCGGTTGAACATCAAGCAGGAAGCCACCCCGTCTGATGTGGCAATCTTCAAGGCTTCCACCGGCCCTGAAGGGCTGGAAATCAGATGTGAAAATGACTGGTTCAACCACAATGGCCGGATCAAGCTGACCATTGGCAATGTGGATGGCGGAACCCCTATTATCCGCTATTACTACCCCGACACCCTGAACCGGGATTATGTGGCGGAACAGGCCGAAAAGGAAGCTGAAGCCAAGCAAGCCCGTAAAGAATGGGTTTGGGCTATGGGTAAGGAAATGGCCCATAGACTGGTGGATCAGTATTGGGGAGGTCAAACCAATGAGGATTGATCTGAACCTAAATCCTGTTGTGGGCGGAAAAGTCCGGGTAATGTGTAAATCTTACCGGCAAGCCACAAAAAAGAAAGCCAAGTTGGAAAGAGCATATCCAGATTCTTGTTACCTAATTGGACAAGATACGATGGGATATTTCATCTTGCGAACTAAATGAATAGGAGGTTATAAGTGTGAACACCTTTGCAGAGCGTTTGAAGTACGCAATGGAACAGGCTGATTTGAAGCAATCGGCCCTTTCCGAACAGGCCGGGATTTCCAAGGCCGCAATCAGTCAGTATCTTTCCGGGAAGAACACCCCCAACCAAGAGCGGATCAAGGCGCTGGCCGATGTTACCGGCGTGACCTTTGATTTCCTGATGGGATATGGAGCCGCCCCGGTTACTGATGCCCCGCCCCCGGTGAAGAAAATCAGCGTGAAGGAAGCGGCCCGGTGTATGGGCAAATCTGATCAGTTTGTGCGGATCGGCCTTCAGCGTGGGCTTCTGCCCTTCGGCAATGCCGTTCCCGGCACCGGGAACAACTGGAATTACTACATTAACCCCGCCAAGTTCAGGGAGTATGTGGGCGCTGAAGCCTTCAACACCTTCTTTGGCCTGACTGCCTGACAGATTGGGGGGGGGAAAGAGTGAAACCAGCGAAAAACGAGGTGGGCGGCGGTGTGCGGTTGCCTAAATCGTTCTATGAACGCCCCCTTACCCCGAAAGAAGCCCAATTTGCCACGGACAACATCAATATTGTTTGGTGGTATTTAGACCAACAGGGCCTTGACCGGGCGGAATGGTTTGATGTGGTGATCTTCCGGTATCTGATCAGCGTGAAGCGGTGGTTCGCCCTTCCTGATTTGCAAAAAGTGAAGTTTGTCACTGTGGCCTGTAATGCTATGCGGTCAGCCATTGGGAATGCACGGCGCAAGAGCGCCAAAGAACCCCAAACTGTTAGCCTGTATGAGCCTATCCCCGGAACTGAAGATCTGTTGTATATCGACACGATAGCGGCCCCGGAAATTTTGTAAGAAGGTGAAGTAATGGAAATTAAATATAATGTTCAGGCCCCGCCCAAGAAAGCCTTCAACGGTGGAGCCAAGAGCGAGGAAGTCAAAGCCATTGAAGATTTCCTGACCAGCGGGAACGCAAAGAATATGTGCTTTGAGTATGGCACCGAGAAAGAAGCTAAAACCAAACTTTCCACGGTTTCTTCCCATAAGCGCAAGTGGAATGAGAAGAACCCCAAGAAGTATGACGCTTACCGGGTGGGCAACTGCATTTACATTGTCCGCCTGACTGGAAAGAAAGGATGATAAAGATGTTGCAAATCGGAATGACCGTGAAGGTGCTTCCTGATGCGGAGTACGGCGGCAAATATACCGGGTGTGTTGGTGTAGTGAAGAACTACTATTCCAGCAAGAAAAAGGCCGGTGTGGAGTTGGAAAAGGTTCAGAATGACGCAAGTTCCAAGGGCCTGTTTTGGTTTTCGGAAGATAAGCTGGCACCGGCCAATGATTTCTTGGGAAGCGTTTCAAAAATAATGAATGCTATGAATTGTCGGTGCAGTTTCCCCCTTCACCATACCGGCGTTCCCCCTGTGAAGAAGGTGATCTTCAGTGGCCCCAAAACTATTGTGCTGTGGGCAGATGGCACCAAAACCATTGTTTCCTGTGGCGCTGGTGATACATACGACTACTACGCCGGGTTCTGTGCCGCTGTGGTGAAGAAGCTGTTTGGTTCTACCACCCACGCCAAGAAGGTTTTGGGTGAAGTGGTTCAGGTGAAATGATCACGCTATTTCAACACCAGCAACAGGCCCTTGACCTGACGGAAGGCCACAACCGATGCGCCTATTACCTTGATATGGGACTTGGGAAAACTTTTGTCGGTTCAGAAAAAGCCCTGACCCTAAATAGCCGGGTAAACCTGTTGACCTGCCAATGTTCCAAGGTTTCTGATTGGATAGATCACATGGTTGAGAACTACGCCATGAACCATTGTTGGATGATTTATGACCTGACCAATAAGAAGGAATTTGATTGGTTTATGGCGGCGGTTGCTGAAACCGACAACCCAACCCGGATTTGCGGCGTGATCAACTATGAACTGACCTTCAGGCGTAAGATTTTGAAAACCCTTTCCGGGTTTACGCTGATGCTTGATGAAAGTTCCTTGATCCAGAATGAGAACGCCAAGCGGTCAAAGTTCATTCTTGGGCTGAACCCTGATAATGTGATCCTTCTGTCTGGTACGCCCACGGGCGGCAAGTATGAAAAGCTGTGGAGCCAATGCCGCCTTTTGGGATGGAACATATCAAAGGAACTGTTTTGGAAGCAGTACATTGAAACGGAATGGGTTGAAGAAGATGGATTCTGGCGGCAGAAAATCACCGGTTACAAAAATGTTGACCGGCTGAAGAAGAAGCTGGCTGAACATGGGGCGGTATTTATGACCACCGATGATGCCGGAATTGACCTTCCTAAACGGAACTTTGTTCCCGTTAGAACGCCCCCAGCAAAGGAATATTGGAAGTTCTGGCGGGAACGGGCGATCAGCATAAACACCGCCACCCTTCAGGAATTTGAACTTGATTCAGATTTTTGGGGTTCCAATGAAAGCTATGAGCGGGAATTGATTGGTGATACCAGCTTGACCCGCCGCCTGTATGCCCGTCAGCTTTGCGGCCTATATAACCCGAACCGGTATAAGGCATTTCGGGAACTGGTGGAGAGTACGGAAGATCGCTTGATTGTGTTCTATAACTTCACTGAAGAAATGGAGCGCATGAAGGGAATTGTAAAGGGCATGAACCGCCCTGTGTCCATCCAGTCTGGTGAAGTCAAGGATTTGGGCGCTTACAATTTCAAATCCAATTCTGTGACCTTCATTCAGTATCAGGCCGGGGCAAGAGGGGGCAACTTCCAAAAGGCCAACAAGATTATTTATTTCAGCCTTCCCGAAAGTTGGGAACTGTGGGAGCAGAGCCAAAAGCGGATTCACCGCATGGGACAAGAACGGCCATGCTTCTATTACTGGATGATTTGCCCCGGCACCGTGGAAGAAAGCATTTTTTCCACCTTGCAAATGAGAAAGGACTATAACGATGAACTGTTCAGAAAATACGAGGACGGCCACCCAAAGGGCTAAACAAAATCTGTGGTTTCGGCGTATGTTTTCCGTTGCCTTGCTGATAGGGGTACTGATTGGGTTCCTGTTTGCCAAAGTACCAATCTGGTTTTCTACCCCGGAGCCTACCACCACGGCGGTTTTGTACGGGGCCTATACCGGCCAAGCTGTCAAAGTTCAGAGTGATGGAACCATTGTTCAGGCCGGTGACTTCACCCCTTTGAATGTCCCTATGGATGAAAGCCTTCAGGAATATGTTTATTGGATGGCGGATGCCTATGAAGTTGATTTCACTTTCCTGATGGCCCTGATCCGCAACGAAAGCAACTTCCAAGCGGATGTTATCAGCACCACCAATGATTATGGCCTGATGCAGATTAACCAGAAAAACCATGAATGGTTGTCCAATGCCGTTGGTGTAACGGATTTCCTTGACCCTTACCAGAATATTCAAGCCGGTATTTATATCCTTGGCACCCTGTTTGAAAAGTACGATGATCCACACAAGGTTCTGATGGCTTACAACATGGGGGAAAGCGGCGCTTCCAAGCTGTGGGATCAAGGGATTTACCAAAGCAAATATTCCCAGCGGGTGATTGGCTACCAAGAAACCTACATAAAGGAGTTGAACGGAAATGATCAAATGTGAAAACGCTTGTCCCCGTGGAAAGTTTGATGGGTGCTGCCATAAATGCCCGGATTTCCACACCTGCCCGGATTCCTGTCAGGAAGATCCCAACACCTGTGGTTCTTCCACCTTTGATGAAGAAGCAGGGCTTCAAGCCTTCCAGCAATCCCAGCTTGCCACCCTGAACGCTATTGCGTCCCTGACTTCTCACAAAAAGGCCATTGAAGAACAGGAAAAGACCATGAAAGCGGCCCTGTATGATGCCATGATGAAGTTTGGGGTGAAGAAGTTTGAAAGTGATGTGCTGAACCTGACCTTGGTTGCACCAAGCAATTCCACCACTATTGATTCCGCCAAGCTGAAGAAAAAATATCCCGCTATTGCGGCGGAATGCTCCAAACCTAATCCCAAGGCCGGTTATGTGAAGATCACTCTGAAGGGTGGTGAAAAGTAATGATGAACCCTTTATGTTTTGTAACCATCACACTTCACTTTGAAATCAGAAACAGTGAAATGTATGGCGGAAATGGTTCAGTTGGGTATTCTGCTTCTTCATTTCAAGGGGTTGCCCACCCTGAACAGGCGGATGATTCCTTTGTAGAAGCCCAGCGCCGCATTACAGCCAAGCTGTTGAGTGTGCCGGTTGAAGATGTAACGGTTATCACAAAGGATGCCTATGATGCCGCCACAGAAGAACCGGAAGATGATTTTGATGATAGGGATTGGTGAAGCAGTTGGCAAGGGATGAATTTTGGGATGCGCTAAAGGAATACGCCCACCGGAACCACCAAGAACGGGTTTCCAAGAACTCTGACCGGATCGCTTATGCTATCCAGCAATTTGAAGCCCACGGGATTGAATACCAGTTGAAGAACCGGCAGACCGGCCACTTCCATTGCTGGCGGAAGTCTGATGATAAACTATTCCAGTTTTACGCTGGCACCGGCAAGATTCAGGGCCTTCAGACCCGTGGAATTCACAGCCTGATCAAGATATTGGAGGGATAAGGATGCAAAAAAGACTTACTGTGAAGGAACTGAAGGCCGCTTTGGTTGATGTTCCTGATGAACTGGAAGTTCGTTTTGGGAGTGATACAGAAGAAGCCTATGAAATCATTATTGAAATGGCAAGGCGGGTAAAGTATGAACTTCCTGATGGGCAGAAATTCGAGGACACCGGCGAAACTGGCGTGGATTACTTTGAAATCTATGGAAACGCTGTCCAGAGTGATGATTTCTGATGGCCGGTGAAAAGAATTTTGAAAACCGCCTGAAGAAGTGGTTAGAGGATGAAGGGATTTACCCTTTGGGGGAGCCGGTTAACCGTATGAGCGCCCCGCCTTGTGGGTATTGGGAAAAGCGTTGGGGTGGTGGGAGGTATGTAAAAAGCGGCCTTCCTGATATGCGGATCGTGGTGAAAGGGCTGGCCCTTGAAGTGGAACTGAAGGCCACTACCGGCACCCCTTCAGAACTGCAAAAGCGCAACATTGCCCAAATCAACAATTCCGGTTGCTTCGGCTTCATCCTGTACCCGGAAGGCTTTGAAACCTTCAAGAAAATTGTGAAAGGGGTGAAACAATGCGAGTTTCCCACAGCCGGGTTGATCTCTTTAATAGATGCCCATACAGATACCGCTTGCGATATGTGGAAGGGCTGAACACTATCCCTGATACGGAACCCGACAACGCCTTAATCCTTGGCACCGCCCTTCATACGGGCATTGAAGAAGGGGTTGAAAAGGCCCTTGACTTCTACCAGTCCAGCTTCCCAATTCTGACGGATGATCATGTGAATGAAATGATGAAGCTGGAAGCCATGATCCCCAAGGCCAAGGCCCTATTGCCACCGGGCGGAGCCTTTGAACTTCCTATTGGAAACGCTGATTTTATAGGCTTTATGGATTATCTGTGGCCCGCTGGATGGATGAACACAAGGCACCCTTCCAACTATTGGGGTGAAGATGTTCAGGTGTTTGATCTGTACGACTTCAAATATTCCAACAATGCCAAAAGCTACGCCGTTTCCGGTCAGTTGCATGAATACAAGTATTGGTATGAACTGACCCACCCCGGCCACCGGATCAGGAATATGTATTTTCTGATTGTCCCAAAGGTGAAAATCAGGCAGAAGAAAACGGAAACCATTCAGCAATTCCGGGACAGGTTGCAGGATGCTTTGAAAGACGCTGAACCATCTTTATTGCCGGTTCAGTATGACCCCATGAAAATTGTGGACTTCTTGACCGGCACAAAGCACATGGTTGAAGCCACAGATTTTCCCAAGAACCCGAACCACTTTTGCGGGTGGTGTGAATATGAAGAATTTTGTCAGAAAGGATGGGATTATATGATTCTTCCCAAGAATGAACGGCGTAACTTGAACGCCACCAAGAAGAAGGTTGTGTGGATTTATGGCGCACCCTTCAGCGGCAAGACCTTTTTTGCCAACCAGTTTCCTGACCCGTTGATGCTGAACACGGATGGCAACATCAAGTTTGTTGATGCCCCCTATATTGCTATCCGGGACACCGTGACGATGGAAGGCCGGTTGACCAAACGGCAGTTGGCGTGGGAAGTCTTTGCTGATGCCGTGGCCGAACTGGAGAAGAAACAGAACGACTTCAAAACCATTGTGGTTGACCTTCTGGAAGATACTTATGAGGCTTGCCGGGTGTATATCTGTGACCGGCAGGGGTGGAAACATGAAAGTGATGATTCTTTCCGGGCTTGGGATATGGTAACTTCCGAATTCCTGAACACCGTCAAGCGGCTGGTCAATCTGGACTATGAAAACATCATCCTGATCAGCCATGAGGATCGGAGCCGTGACCTTACCCGCAAGAGCGGTGACAAAATCAGTTCTATCCGCCCCAATCTTCGGGAAAAGGTTGCCAACAAGGTTGCCGGTATGGTTGACCTTGTGGCCCGTATCGTGGCGGATGATAATGACCGGGTTCTTTCCTTCAAGGCTTCGGAAGTGATCTTTGGCGGTGGGCGGCTAACTGTCCACAACAAGGAAATCCCGCTGGATTATGAAGCCTTCTGTGAAGTCTACGAGGAAGCCAACCAGAAGGCCGCAGGAGCCATGAAGCACGGCGGCAATACCCCAGCTACCCCCGCACCGGAAACGGGTGACAGCGGCGAACAGAAGCCCACCAGACGGGGCAGAAAGCCCAAAGAGGAAGAAACCCCGGCCCCTAATCCTGAAGATGTGGAAGATGCTGAACGGGCGGCGGCTGGCGATCCTGATGGTACATGGACACCGGGCGGCGGTGAAGCAGATGATTCCGACCCTATGGGGCAGACGGAGCCGAAAGCCTTGCCCAAATGCCCTGATGGGGAACGGATCTTCAAGCAGTTCAACGACAGCAAGGGTGAAATCCCCCTTTGCCCCAACATTGATGCCGGCCACTGTTGCCACAAGGAAGGCGGCCCTGATGCTTGCCCCCTGTGGGATCGTCCCAAGGACACCGAACCTGCACCCAAGATGGATGTGAACCCGCCCCGGCGCACCCGGAAGAAGCGTGAACCCCATGAAGATTGACCCTTGCCCCTGTGTAATCAGCCTGAAGGATGGCTCGGTTCACACGCTGTTTGAATTCCGCCACTTCTTGGAATTGGTGGAAGATTGCATGGGCTATGATGCCGCCAAATGGTTAAGAACCCATGTAGAACAGGCGGAAAAGGCCGCTGATTATACCCAAGCCAAGGTTGATACTGACCTGACCGCTTATGAAAGCGATTTGGAAAGCAACCGCAGAGCCTTTCAGGATATTCAAGCGGAAGCCGCCGCAATTACCCAAGTTCTTCAAGGGAAGCGGGCTGATCGTCAAAAAATCGCCCATTCCGTGAGGGAAATAGGAAAGATCATTTCCAATCAACTTTAGGAGGTAAACACCATGAATGATGCGCTGAACAAGTTCAAAGCGGAAATGGAAAAGCGGGGCCTTCTTCGCAAGATCACCGTTGCCGCCAACCTGATCCCCCCCCCGCCCGGTGCTGACCCGGATTTTCTGATTGCCCTTCACAAGATGGCCGCAAAGGAAGCGGTGATCATGTATGCCCAAAAGCATGATGATTTCTGTGAACTGATGGCAGAAGCGGCCACTGATCACCTGTTTGACACCATCCTGACCGATGAACTGTTCAAGCCGGTGGAAGGGTTCACCCCTACTGACGAGGAACAGGCCACTTTCAAGAAGGCGGAAGCAACCGCCAAGGCAATGACCGGCCTGTTGGACATTCTGAAGAATTTCAATTAAAAAAATACTTTTTTGGAGGTAAAACACTATGGCTATTGATTTTGACAAGATTGATCGTTCCGTTGATCTGAAGGGCCTTCAGGCCGATGTGGAGGAAGCCAAGAAGAACGGCGGCGGGGATTTCCCCACCATTCCCGCTGGCAAGTATGAAGCGAGGGTGGAAACCTTGGAGATCAAGGGAACCAAGAGCGACAACCGCCCCATGCTGGCTGTGTCCTTTAAGATTCTGTCTGGCCCCTACAAGAACCAGCGGCTTTTTATGAACCGGGTTCTGTACGGCACCAAGAATGACAAGAACATGATCGCTTCCGCTATGGGCTTCTTGGAAAAGTTGGATTCCGGGGTTCCCATCAGCTTCACCAGTTACAAGCAGTTTGCCCAACTTGTCCTTGATGTAGCGGAAGCCATTGACGGGAAGCTGGAATATGCGGTGGATTACGATGATACCCGCTTCAATTCCATCAGCATTGATGAAGTCTTTGAAGTTGAGGATTGAAAACCGGTGTGCACTTTTTTATAATCAAATTGAGCACTATATGTACTCATATTGACTTTTTTGAACCTTAATTTTCAAAAACGCCGGGGCAAGCGCCCCGGTTGGCCCCAAGGTGAAGCCTTCCCGTGGCGGGGCTGTTTTCACTGATTCACCGAAAATTCCTTCAGAAAGTGGGTGACACGATGATCTTCTATGACTTTGAGGTTTTCGCTTATGATTGGCTGGTTGTCCTGATTGACTTGAACGCCAAACAGGAAACCGTGATCATCAATGACCCTGACAAATTAAAAGGCTTCTATGAGAGCCACAAGGAAACCATTTGGGCCGGGTACAACAGCCGCCATTATGACCAATTCATTTTGAAGGGTATCTTGTGCGGGTTCAACCCAAAGAAAGTGAATGACTGGATCATCCTTGATGATAAACCCGGCTATCGGTTTTCAAGCCTGTTCAGGAACTTCCCCCTGATTAACTATGATGTGATGCCCAATCCGCCTATCAGCCTGAAGGCGCTGGAAGCCTTCATGGGGCATTCTATCAAGGAAACCACAGTTCCCTTCGATATTGACCGGCCTTTGACAGAAGCGGAGCTGGCGGAAACGGTCAAATATTGCCGCCATGATGTGGAAGAAACTGTGGAAGTATGGGTTCGCAATATTGCGGAATTCAACACCACAATGTTCTTTGTAAATCACTTTCATCTTGGAAGTAATTCTATTGGGAAAACCAAAGCCCAGCTTGCCGCAGAGATTTTGGGCGGGAATGGGAAGGGAAAATCTTTTGATGATGAATTTGACTTTCCAATTTTAGATTGCTTACGGTTGAAAAAATACCGTTTTGTGGCGGACTGGTACAAAAACCCCGTTAATCATGATTATGGGAAGGCGCAGGAGAATATAACCGTTGCCGGTGTTCCACATACCTTTGCTTGGGGCGGTGGGCACGGCGCTATTCCCAAATATCACGCCCACGGGATCTTCTTGGTGATTGATGTTACAGCCTATTACCCATCCTTGCAAAAGCAATTCAAAATTGGGTATCGGGTAATGGATCATCCTGAAAACTTTGAGTTCATCCATGATAGCAATATTGAATTCAAGCGCAAGGGAGATAAAAAAGCCCGTCAGCCATTCAAGATCATGGACAATGCTATTTCAGGGCAGATGAAGCAACCACAATCGGCACTTTACGACCCCATGAGCAACAACACCATTTGTATCAACGGCCAACTTCTGCTTCTGGATTTAGTTGAACACCTTGAACCCTATTGCAAACTTGTTCAGAACAACACAGATGGTATCATTGTCCAGCTTGCGGATTATGACCGGGATTTTGAAAAGATTGATGATGTGGTTTGGGAATGGGAGCAAAGAACCGGAATGAAGATGGACTTTGATACTTTCATGGGTGACATTTATCAGAAAGATGTAAACAACTATTTTTTGGTTGACCGGGAAACCGGGGCGGTTAAAGCCAAGGGCGCTTATGTAAAAAAACTGTCTGATCTGGATTATGACCTTCCTATTGTCAACCGGGCCATTAGTGAATACTTTTCCCACAAAACCACACCAGAGGAAACCATTATGGGGTGTGGAGATTTGCGAGATTTCCAAAAGGTTGTAAAAGTTTCCAGCAAATATGAATGTGCGCTTTACTCCCCTGTTATCACTATGGAGAAAATCAGGGACGAAAAAGGCCGTTCAAAAAATGTGAAAAGGTTCAGCGGCGGTGAAGTTCAAACTGATAAAACATTCCGTGTGTTCGCTTCAACTGACCGGAGCAAGGGCGGATTGTTCAAAGTGTCCGGTAAAGTGGTAAAGGGCCGCAAGAAAAACCCTGAAAAATTCGGGAACACCCCGGAACATTGCTTCATTATCAATGATGATGTGACAAATCTTCCCGTTCCCGATGAACTGGACAGACAGTATTACATTGATTTGGCGTGGAAGCGCCTAAAAGACTATGGAGTTGACCGGGAAGGGGGGGGGATTTGAGCCATGCAACTATTCAGAGGATATGTCCCGACAAAAGACAAACAGTGTCTTGAAAAGTTCAAGGGAAGAAAACGGTTAAACACCCTTGAAGAAGTTCAAGACCTTGACGAATACGCCGCTATTCTTGGGGATGAAACAATCCTGATTGATGTGGATAATGCGGAAACCAGTGAACTTCTATTCCATATTGTTCAGGACTTGGGCTTGAAATGCCGGGTATATGCGACCACACGGGGCAAACACTTCTATTTCCGAAACCCTGAAGGGTATGTGGAAAAAAGCTGGACAAAACAGACCTTGGCCCTTGGTATTGAAACAGATTCCAAGGTTGGGCGGAACAACAGCTATGCCATTATGCGCTTCAATGGGGTTGATCGGGAAATCATTCAGGATTGCCCGGAAGATGAAATTCAAGACCTTCCCAAGTGGTTGACCCCGGTAAAAACCAACATGAAGTTCTTGGATATGAGAGCCGGAGACGGGCGGAACCAAGCCCTGTTCAACTACATTCTAACCCTTCAAAGCGAGGACTTCACCAAGGAAGAAGCCCGTGAAACTATCCGCATGATCAACCGGTATGTGCTGGAAGATCCCCTTTCTGACCGGGAACTTGAAACAATCCTTCGGGATGATGCCTTCAAAAAGCCTATCTTCTTCAAGGATAAAACATTTCTGTTTGATAAGTTTGCGGTTTACCTGAAGAATAACAACCATATTGTGAAAATCAATAACCAGCTTCACATTTACCGGGATGGCATTTATGTTCCGGGCGCTATGGAAATTGAAGCGCAAATGATCAAGCATATCCCAAACCTAAAACGGGCGCACCGGTCAGAGGTTTTAGCTTATCTGGAAGTAATGTTTCAGACCGAGGGAGAAACCAGAGCCACCAACCCTAATATCATTGCCTTCAGCAATGGCCTTTACAATATCCGGGATGGTTCTTTCATGGACTTTACCCCGGAAATTGTGATTACCAATAAAATTCCGTGGCCCTACAACCCCGCTGCCCACAATGACCTTTTGGACTATACATTAAACCGGCTGGCTTGTAATGATCCTGAAGTCCGGGCCTTGTTGGAAGAAATGGTGGGCTATTGTCTGTACCGGCGCAATGAACTTGGCAAAGCCTTCATTCTGATTGGCGATAAGAGCAACGGCAAATCCACCTTCCTTCATGTGGTCAAAAATATGTTGGGGGATAAGAATATTGCTTCCCTTGACCTGAAAGAACTTGGGGACAGGTTCAAAACCGCTGAACTGTTCGGAAAGCTGGCGAACATTGGTGATGATATTGGGGATGAATTTATTGCCAATGCGTCTGTATTCCGCAAACTGGTAACAGGCGAACGGGTGAATGTGGAGCGGAAGGGCCAAGATCCCTTTGAATTCAATAATTATTCCAAGTTCCTGTTTAGTGCTAATGTGATCCCCCGCATGAAGGATAAGACCGGAGCCGTTCAAAGGCGCTTGGTGATTGTTCCCTTTGATGCCAAGTTTACCCCCAATGATGCAGATTTCCGCCCATTTATTAAAGATGAGTTGTGTGAACAAAGTTCAATGGAATATCTGATCCAGTTGGGCTTGAATGCCCTGAAGCGTGTTCTGACCAATGCCGCCTTTACCACTTCCAGCCGGGTTCAGGGGCAACTTGACGAGTACGAACAGAACAACAACCCCATTATTGGCTTCATTCAGGAAATCGGACTGGATGGGATCATCAATGAAGCCACTGATACAGTTTATCGGAGATATAAAGAATATTGCATTTCAAACAATTTCCAAGCCCTATCCAAAATTGAGTTTTCCCGACAAATCTGCAAACGCTGTGGCTTAACCAGTGGAGCAAAGTATATCAAGGGAAGAAAAACAAGAATTTTCGTGGAAGAAGGTGATTTATGATGGCCGGTTCTAAAAAAGTGTTCGCCACCCTTGGGAGTTCAAACCATGTGCCTGAAGAACGGAAAGCCTTTGACTACTACGCCACCGATCCCAAAGCTGTGGAAATGCTGTTGGAACTGGAACAGTTTGCCCCGGTGATTTGGGAACCGGCCTGTGGTGAAGGCCACATTTCCAAGGTGCTTCAGGCACACGGTTATCAAGTCATTTCCACCGATCTTGTTTACCGGGGCTTTGGTGATCCTGAACCGCTGGACTTCCTGAAGGAAACTTTGGATGGATTTGAAGGCGATATAATCACCAACCCGCCATATTCAACGGGGCTTGAATTTGTTCAACGGGCGCTTGAAAGCGTCCGCCCCGGTGGGAAAGTGGCAATGTTTCTGAAGGTTCAATTTTTGGAAGGACAGAAGCGGGGGGCCTTCTTTAAGAATACCCCCCCCGTATAGTCTACATATCCCGTTCCCGTTTGGCCTGTTATAAGAACGGAGATATGAGCGTTAAGCCCGAAAGCGCCATTGCTTATGCGTGGTATGTATGGGAAAAAGGATTTACCGGTGATCCGGTGATTAAGTGGTTCAACTGAAAGGGTGGTGGAACATGAACCATCAGTATTCAAAATTCAAAAATAAAGCTATCCCCTATGCCAAAGTTGGGCGGCGGGTATTTGGAAGCCTATTCAATGCTGAAACCTTCTGTTCTGACCACGGGCTTGATGTAAATTCAGCCATTGAATATGGGGAAATCCCGGAATTGAAGAATGAGGTTCAAGAAATAGCCAAATATCAAAAAGCGGTTCTTCGGGAAGTTCTTCATCGGTTGGAAAAGCGTTGTTCTTTCCTACATGGTGAAATAACTGGATTTTCTAATTCTTTGTCTGTTTGCCACCCGCTGGATCGGGGGTATTTGGAAGATAGACTGAAAGAAGCGATTGCCAAGAGTACAGCCACCCATGAAGCAAGGGAAATGGTGTGGACGATACTTGAGGAATTGGAAAGGTTGAGTGAATGGCATGATTAAAGATAGTGGAGAACGCACCCGGTTTGATACCGGGGCGGTTCGTGATATGCACACCGGCAAGGGCCGGATGGATTTATTGCCTTGGGAAGCCTTGGTGGAGGTTTCCAAGCATTGTGAAGAAGGGGCGCTAAAGTACGGGGAACGCAACTGTGAAAAGGGCATTCCCATTCACAGCCTGATTGATTCGGCCTTCCGCCACCTTGCCAAGTACATGATGGGCATGAAGGATGAACCCCACCTTCGAGCGGCTTGCTGGAATTGCTTATTCGCCCTGTATATGGAAATCAAACACCCTGAACTTCAGGACATACCAACCAGAATGGAGGAACCGCATGAACAGGGCTGAACGGCGGAGAGCCAAGAAAGCGGGTATTCCGGTAAAGAAGGAACCCGTGGTGAATATCAAAGCCGCTGATGTTCAGAAGATCAAACAGGATGCTTCCAAAGAAGCGGCGGACAAGGCTTTTCTTCTGATGCTGGGGTTGCCGGTGATGGTGCTTCATGACAAATTCGGCTTTGGCCCGGTTCGGTGTGAACGGTTCACGGATGCTGTTCTTGAACTGTATGATAGCTTTGAAAAAGGTTATGTGTCCCTTGAAGATATTCACCTGACCCTGAAAGAAGAAACCGGGATCACTATTGTTTCAGATGGGAGGTTGAAAGATCGTGGGAACTAAACCTTGGCAAAACAGTGAAGGCTATTCCGATCCCACCGCCTATGAGGGATTGAAGCCTGTCATTCGAGAGGATGAAGAACAGCAACGGCGGTTGAACAATCTGATTTTCGTTCTGAAGTACATTATCCGCTTGGCCGGGTTTGAACTGTTGAACCGGATTGAACTGAAAGATAAGCGGAATGGGAGGGAGTTCAAATAATGGGGCCGAATAGCGATACAGGGAAAGGAACCCTGTATATTAACGGGGAACCCCTTGCGGAAGTTGGGGAAATCAAAATTCCACTGGAAGTGGAGCCGTCAGATCTTCCACCGATTCTGGCCAATGTTTCTTTCACTATCACAATGGATTGCCCCCGGTGGTTGCGGCGGAAGTTGGCGTGGTGGATTTTCAAAGCCCGGTTGAAAGACCTAATACACCGGATTTTCCACTTTTGAAAATTAACTTTCAAGAAAACGACCCCACCAAAATCCTTCAGGGGTTGGGGTTGGAACAGATATGGGACAGATGTAAAGGCTTGATCTGTTCCGGTGAAAACTATTGTAAATGCTGGCGTTTAGGTAAAGTAGAACAGATAGAACAGATGTTATATTACTTAAACTTAAAAAGTAAAAAAAAATATATAAGATAAGTAATATAAGAGAACTGTCCAAAGATGTGTTCTATCTGTTCTACACATTGAAAAGCCTTGATATTTCAGGAGTTTTCACAGAACAGATGTGTGAAAGGATGTGTGCTACATAGTGACTGATAAGGAACTTTCCCAGCGGGCTAAAGAATATTTTGCCCAAATCCGAAAAACTGACCGACTGATCCAGCGGTTGACAGATACAGTGAATACCCTTCGATCCGGGTTGACCAGTCAAAGCTATGAACTGAAGCCTGACAAGGTTCAGACTTCCGGGCCAAAAGACACTTTAGGGGAAACCATTGCAAAAATCATGTCCCTTGAAGATGATATTAACACCCGGATTGATGAACTTGTGACCATGAAGAAGGAAGCCTTCAGCATGATCAGCAAAGTTCCTGACCTTGACCAGCAAAATGTTCTTGTAGGCCGGTATATCCAACTGAAAAAGTGGGAAGATTTAGCCGCTGAATTTGAGTACACCACCCAATGGCTTTTTGAAATTCACGGGAAGGCTTTACTTGCTTTTGCCAAGGAAAATGCCGATTTCTTGAAAGAACCGAGTAAAGTTTAGTTTCACCTGTTGAAAGTTTAGTGTTTTTTCGGCTATCATATAAAGTGAAAAAGCGTCCGAGGGGGAACCTTCGGCGCTTTTCTTTTGATTTCAAAGGGGGTGAATACCTTGACCAAGAAGCAAAAGCGGTTTGTTGAAGAATATCTGATTGACCTGAATGCAACGCAAGCGGCAATTCGGGCCGGGTATTCACCTGATACCGCACAACAGATGGGTTCTGAAAACCTGTCAAAACCTGTGATTAAAAATGCTATTGACAAGGCTATTGCAGAGCGGAGCCGCCGAACCGGTATCAATCAAGATCGGGTGATTCAGGAAATCGCAAAATTGGCGTTTCTGAACCCCATTGATGTAATTGACATGGATGAAGCCACCATCAAAGGTGAAGCCAACCGGGATGATACCGCCTGTATTGCTTCTGTCAAAGTGAAGGTGATTCCCGGTGAAGATGGGAATATCACTGAACGAGAGGTTAAGACCTACGACAAGTTGAAGGCCCTTGAATTGTTGGGCAAACATCTTGGAATGTTTACCGACAAACTGAAAATGGAAGGGAATGTTCCCGTGGTTATCATGGGGGATGATCAACTTGAAGATTAACCCCAAGGCCAAGGTGATCCGCCTTCCTGAAGTGGTGGGCAAAGGGTACAAGACCTTTTGGAACTTCAAAGGCCGCTACCGGGTTTGTAAGGGGAGCCGTGCAAGCAAGAAATCCAAAACCACGGCCCTGAACATCATCAAGCGGATGATGCAATACCCGGAAGCTAATACCCTTGTGGTTCGCAAAGTATTCAGAACCTTAAAGGATAGCTGTTTCACAGAATTGAAGTGGGCAATCAACCGGCTTGGGGTTCAGGCTTATTGGGAAATCAAGGAAAGCCCCCTTGAAATGACCTATGTTCCCACCGGTCAGAAGATTTACTTCCGGGGCCTTGATGATCCCCTGAAGGTTACTTCCATTACGGTTGAAATTGGGTATTTGTGCTGGTGCTGGATTGAAGAAGCCTATGAAATCACCAATGAAGATGATTTCAATATGCTTGATGAAAGTATCCGTGGCGCTATCCCGGAAGAAACCGGCCTGTTCAAGCAAATTACCCTAACCTTCAACCCGTGGAATGAAAAACACTGGATCAGAAAGCGGTTCTTTGGAGAGATTACCGGCAAGGATGCCCAAGGGAACCCCACATACCGTTTCCATGATAGCTGGACTTCCCCGGATGGGCAGATTTACGCCACCACCACCAATTACCTGTGTAATGAATGGCTGGATGAAGCTGACCTGAAGGTTTTTCAGACCATGAAGGAAACCAACCCCCGGCGCTATAAAGTGGCTGGCCTTGGTGGTTGGGGCATTGTGGATGGCCTGATTTATGAGAACTGGCGGGAAGAACTGTTCAACCCGGCTGAAATCAGCGCCAAGGATGGCGTGAAATCTGCCTTCGGCCTTGATTTTGGCTATACCAATGACCCCACGGCGCTTTTCTGTGGGCTGGTGAGTACAGCAGAAAAAACCATTTGGGTTTTCGATGAACTGTATAAAAAGGCCCTGACCAACCGGGCCATTTGCGAACAAGTCACAGTGATGGGCTATGCCAAGGAACGGATTAAGGCCGATTGTGCAGAACCCAAGAGCATTGACGAATTGCGGGAAGCTGGCCTTCAGCGTATCAGAGCCGCCCGGAAGGGCAAGGACAGCGTGAACAATGGCATTCAGTACATTCAGGATTACACCATCATCATTCATCCCCGGTGTGTGAACTTCATTACTGAAATTTCAAATTACACTTGGGCTGAAGATAAGTTTGGGGCCAAGATCAATACCCCCATTGATGATTTCAACCACCTGATGGACGCTATGCGTTATGCGCTGGAAGATATGCTGGTTGGCCCCGCCTTCAGCTTCGACTAATAACAGGATAGTAACAAACATCCTCGGAAACACACGGTTTCTGGTGTTCGGTGTTCATTGCCCAATAGAAAGGAACCGCCCATGTTTGAACAACAGCACATTTTGAAGAAAATTGAACAGTGGGCGGATCGGCTTCCCTACCAGTCTTTGAAGATTGAAGTGGAACTTTCAAACCAAACGCTGACCTTGGAGAAAACCAGACAGCGCCCCATTGGATTTCAGCCCCCCCCCAAGAGAGAAAGGATGGTGATTGAATATGCCTTTGTTTACTGATACTGAAACGGCCCGGATCAATCGCCTGATCCTGATGGGCGGCAATACCGGCATGACTGAACTTCAGTTTTTCGCCGCTGAAATTGATGAATGGAAGCGGAGCCGCAAGCGGAAAGAACAGATTACCGGGGATGCCTATTATGAAGGCTTCCATGACATTCTTCAGCGGAAGCGCACCATTATTGGGGAAGATGGAAAACTTCAAGAGGTTGACAACCTTCCCAACAATAAGTTGGTTGACAACCAATTTGCTTTGATGGTGGATCAGAAAACCAACTATCTTGTGGGCAAGCCCTTCAGTGTGACTTGCAAGAATAAGACCTATGCCGATCTGCTAACCCAAGTTTTTGATAAGCGGTTTAACCGCCTTCTGAAGTATGTGTGTGAAGATGCCCTGAAAGGCGGGATTGGATGGTTGTTCCCTTACTATGGGGATGATGGCAAACTTGCCTTCAAGCATTTCCCCGCCCAAGAAATTCTTCCGTTTTGGGCTGACGATGATCACACCATTCTTGATTGTGCGATTCGGCTTTACCCCCAAGAGGTTTGGAACGGCTTCAGCAAAGAAATTGTGGAGCGGGTGGAACTTTTCAAGAAAGATGGCCTTTGGCGCTATGTGTATGATGGAACCACCCTGACCCCTGATGAACAGTTGGGTGAACATGAAAACTATTTCAGTGTTGAAAATGGTGAAGAAACTGTTGAATTGAATTGGGATCGGATTCCCCTGATCCCCTTCAAGTACAACAAGCAGGAAATCCCCCTGATCCGCCGGGTGAAAACCCTTCAGGACGGGATCAACACCATGCTTTCTGACTTTGAAAACAATATGCAGGAAGATGCCCGAAACACCATCTTGATTCTGAAAAATTATGACGGTGAAAACCTTGGGGAGTTCCGCCGCAACCTTGCCACCTATGGAGCTGTTAAAGTTCGGGATGATGGCGGGGTGGAAACCCTGACGGTGGAAATCAATGCTGAAAATTTCAATTCCATTCTGAAGCTGTTCAAAGACAAGCTAATTGAAAATGCCCGTGGGTACAATGCCAAGGATGATCGGATGGGCAACAACCCCAACCAAATGAATATCCAATCTATGTATTCGGATATTGACCTTGACGCAAACGGGATGGAAACAGAGTTCCAAGCGGCCTTTGATGATCTGATCTGGTTCATCAATCAGGACTTTGCCAACACTGGCCGGGGGGATTATGACGGTGAGGAAGTCACCATTGTTTTCAACCGGGATATGCTGATCAACGAAAGTGAAGCCATTGATAACTGTTCCAAGTCTGTTGGCATTCTGTCCAATGAAACCATTGTGGCCCAGCACCCTTGGACAACTGATGTGGATTTGGAATTGGAACGGCTTCAGAAAGAGAAGGAAGAAGCAATGGCCCAAGCGCAGGAATACGCCGGGGCTTTTGGCAATGTGCAACAGAACGATCCTGAAGGTGATGAAGGCGGGGACGAATGATCCCCGCCTTACCTATGTCGGGGCAATAATGGGGCGGGGCCGGGGTTCACCTCCTTACCCGGTCAAGGGTGCAATTCCCTTCCCCGGCACTTTTTATGGACAGATACCCAAGCGGTAAAGGGGCCTGTTTGCTAAACAGGTAGGCCGGGAAACCGGTGCATGGGTTCAAACCCCATTCTGTCCGCCACATGGCGCATTCGGCAAGCGGTTAAGCCACCGGACTTTCAATCCGAGATCGGTGGGTTCGATTCCCCCATGCGTCACCAAGCCCGGATTTGACAGTTTCCACGGGGGCCATTGTGAAACTGTAAGACCTGAAAAGAACCCTTCCAAAAGGTTCTTGTGGGCATGACCTAAGTATGTCATTAAACTGCTTGCCATGCCGGGTTGGTGGAACTGGCAGACACAACGGATTCAAAATCCGCCGCCTTTGGCGTATGGGTTCAAATCCCATACCCGGCACCATATTGGGGTATAGCCAAGCGGTAAGGCAAGGGGCTTTGACCCCCTGATGCGTTGGTTCGATCCCAACTACCCCAGCCATATCAAGAAGGGAGCGTGACCCCGTGAAGAATGCTGATTACTGGCGGGGCCGGTTTGCCATTCTTGAAGATTCGGCCCACAAACAAGCGGATGAATACCTTCAAACCCTTGAAGATATTTACCGGGGCGCTGAACAGTCTGTTCAGAAGGATATTGAAAGCTGGTATCAGCGGTTTGCCACCAATAACAAGGTGACTTTGGCGGAAGCCCGGAAGATGCTGACCACTGGACAGCTTGAAGAATTCAAGTGGACGGCTGAACAGTATGTGAAGGCCGCACAAAGGGCCAACCTTTCTGAAGATTGGATCAAGAAGCTGGAAAACGCTTCAACCCGTTTTCATATCAGCCGCCTTGAAACCATCCAACTGCAAATTCAGCAACAGATTGAACTTCTGTATGGAAATCAGGTGGATGGGATTGACGATCTTCTGAAAGATGTGGTTTCCAATGGGTACACCCGTGGGGCTTTTGAAATTCAGAAAGGCATTGGCCTTGGATGGGATTTCACCGCCCTGAACCAAAAGAAACTTGAAACCTTACTTTCAAAACCTTGGACAACTGACGGGCGCACTTTCCGGGATCGCTGTTGGGTGAACAAGGATGATTTGGTGGACACCGTAAACAAGGAATTGATTCAGGGAATGTTGCGGGGTGATCCACCGGCCAAGATCATCACGGCCATTCAAAAGCGGTTTGGCACTTCCCGTTATAAGGCAAGGCGGCTGGTGCATACGGAAACCAGCTATTTCAACGCCGTTTCCAAAGTTCAAATGTATAGGGATTTGGGAGTGGATCAGATTGAAATTGTGGAAACGCTGGATTCCCGCACCTGTTCCGTGTGCCAACCCCTTGATGGGACGGTTGTTCCACTGGCCCAATATGAACCGGGTGTGACGGTTCCGCCCTTCCACCCGAATTGCCGGGGAACCACTTGCCCCCATTATGACGATATGGACGGTGAAAGAGCCGCCCGCACCGCTGATGGGGAAGTGTACTATGTTCCGGCCAACATGAACTTCACCCAATGGAAGAAGGCTTTTGTGGATGGCGTGAAGGACGGTTTGACGGTTGCCACCGTGGGCGCTATAATGAATGCAAAGCGTGAGTTGGAACCGCTGAAGGCTGAAATGTTCCCTGATTATCTGACAGATAAGAAGGAATTGAAGAACACCCAAGCCTTGATTGATTATGTGAACGGTTGTGAAAATGCTGATCCTGATGTGGTTGCCCTGTATTCTAAAATGGGCGCTATGGAAAACATTAAGGCCAATGGTATTCCAATCAAAGTTTCACACGGGAAAAATCATGCGGTCAATTATCGTTACTATCCCCGGAATGGTCAACTGGCAGAAACGGAATTGATAATTCCCAAGCTATCTGGTGATGATCTTACCGGCCAAGTGGTTACTACTTTGCATGAAGAAATGCACCTGATAGATATGTTTAACCGGGCAGACCCGGCAAAATATTCAGATTGGTTCAGTTCCAGCCATTCCAAATTAAGTTCCTTCTTCAAGAAGGCTGACACCGATATTGCAGATGATATTGATTCTTTGTTCGATGCCTACGACAAAGAATGTAGGCGGATTGCTTCAGAAATCAATGATGAATTGAGAAGCGCCACTTCCGCCTTGACGGATCAATATTATAACCGGGCTATCTCTTATTCTGATTATAAGAAAGCCTTCAATAAACTGAAGCGTGAAGCAAATGAACAGATTGATTATCAATGCCGGAACGCTATGGGCGGCGGTATCAGTTCGCTTGAAGATATTTATGATGCCCTTTCCGGTGGTTCGGCCCGTGATGCCGGTGTTGTGCGATACGGTCACGGTTCCCAATACTATCGGGATATAGGAAAACGGGCTGAAGAAACCCTTGCCAATTACGGTGCTTTGTCGATTGTGCGCCCCGATCTGGTGGAAATGTTACGAAAAGACAAGCCGGGGTTGGTGGAAGCCTTGGAAGAAGTCATTCAAGAAATGCTAAAGAAAGCGGGTGGTTGATGTGACAAAGGAAGAAAAATTGATGAAGGTTCATGCGCTGTTGGCTGAAGTTTCTGATGTTTTGATTGACCGCTTTTTTGATATGGACAGTGAAGAACTTCTGGATGAAAAAATTGAAGTTCTGACCGACCTGAAGAAAGGAAAACCACCTGATCAAATCCCAAACTATTATTCCATTCTGGAAAACTTTGACCCGGATCAGCATTGGGATTGATCCACAATATTGTTGAATGAGCCACCCCCGGCTTTGGCCGGTGGGTGGTTTTTTCATACCTTTTCGCCGTTTCCCCGGTGGTGGGCGGTAAACAGAACCGGGGAAAATCGTGGTTCCTGACCCACGGTAAAAAAGGATTTTATGGAGGTATCACACTATGACGAAAGAAAAGCTGATGGAATGGGGCTTGACCGAGGAACAGGCCAACAAGGTTATGGAGGGGCTGAACGGTTCCTTTGTGACTAAGGCCCGCTTCAATGAAGTGAACGAGGAAAACAAGACCCTGAAGGCCCAAGTTTCTGAACGGGATGGGCAGATTGATAGCCTGAAGAAATCCGCTGGTGACAACACGGAACTTCAGAACCAGATCACCGCCCTTCAGGAAGCGAACAAGCAGAAGGACAAGGATCATGCCAATGAGATCAAAGCCCTGAAGATTTCCAATGCCGTTGAAATGGCCCTTACCAGCGCCAAGGCCAAGAACAACACCGCTGTAAAGGCGCTGTTGGCCGGTTTCTTGGAGAAAGCGGAACTGGCCGATGACGGTACGGTGAAAGGGCTGGATGATGAAATTGGAAAGCTGGTTAAGGGCGAGGACACCGCTTTTCTTTTCGACACCACCGGCAAGGCCAAATTCAAAGGGGCCAAGGCCGCTGAAAAGAGTGATCCCCACAATCAGCCCACCGGGGATGATCTTTCCAAAATGTCTTACGATGAACTTTGTAAGTACATGGAGGAAAACCCTGATGCGGTGTTGGAGTAAGACCACCATTTAACTACACAGAAAGGAAGTTTGACCTATGGCTAATAGCAAGTTCGATGCAAAGTCTTTCAACCCTGAAGCCTTCAAGTATCTGGTTGGCCGAATTCCCAACCTGACCTTGAATGCCCTGAAGAAATCCCGTGCGCTGGCCGGGAACCCCGATATTCGGGCCGTGTTCACCAGTCAGAACGGCACCGCTTACGCCCGTCTTGCCATGCGTGGCCTGTTGGATGGTGATGCGGTGAACTATGACGGTGAAACCGATATTACCGCCACTTCCACCAAGACCTTTGAACAGGGTATGGTGGTGGTTGGCCGGGCCAAGGCGTGGACTGAAAAGGATTTCAGCTACGACATTACTGGCGGGGTGGACTTCATGGGGAATGTGTCTGCCCAAGTTGCCGAGTACAAGGACACCTTGGATCAGAAAACCCTTCTGTCCATCCTGAAGGGTGTTTTTGCCATGTCCACCACGGACACCAAGAACAAGGAATTCGTGGAGAAGCACAGCACCACCATTTACGGCAATATGGATGCCACCACCCTGAATTCCGCCGTGAACAAGGCTTGTGGAGCCAACAAGCAGAAGTTCACCCTTGCCTTCATGCACTCTGATGTTGCCACCAACCTTGAGAACATGAAGCTGTTGGAGTTTATGAAGCAGACTGACGGGGACGGCATTCAGAAGGATTTGACCCTTGCCACTTGGAATGGCCGCACCGTGGTTGTGGACGATGATCTTCCCGCTGTTACCGGCTATGCTGACGCTGAAGCCAACACCCCCGGCGCTTTGAAGATCGTTGCTTCTGGTGGTGATAATACCACTACCATTGCCCTTGCAAGCGCCACCCCCTACTTTGGCACCCGCACCCTTGCCGCTGATATGTATGTGGTTCCCGCTACGCAGTACACCACCTATATCATGGGCAACGGCGCTATCTCCTATGAGGACATTGGGGCCAAGGTTCCCTATGAAATGGCCCGTGATCCCAAGACCAATGGCGGTGTTGATACCCTGTATATGCGTCAGCGCAAGGTGTTCAGCCCCTATGGTATCAGCTACGAGAAGAAGAACCAGAGCAAGCTGTCCCCCACTGATGCTGAATTGGAGAACGGGAACAACTGGACGTTGGTTCACAGCGGCGAAACCACCGCTTCCCAGCGCACCTATATCAACCACAAGGCGATTCCCATTGCCCGGATTCAGTCTTTGGGCTGATAGATTGGCGGTGATCCCCGTTGCGTGAAGAAGTAGTTGCTATGCTGACGGCCCTTGGCGTAACGGGGGCCGCTGATGATCCGCTGTTGGATATGGTGATTTCTAATGTCCAATGGCGGATCAAAAATTTGACCAACCTTCAGGAAATTCCTGATGGGCTGGAAAGTATGGCCGTGTCAATGGCGGTGGGTGAATACCTGAACATGAAGAAGGCCACGGGCAGTTTGGAAGGGTTTGATCTGGAAGCGGCAGTAAAACAAATTCAGGAAGGTGACACCAATATTTCCTTTGCCATTGGTGAAGGAAGTTTGACCCCTGAACAGAGGTTGAACAGCCTGATTGATTATTTGATCAATGGGCGCATTGGTGAAATCTACCGTTACAGGCGGTTGGTATGGTAAGCGCCCAGCGCAAAGCCCTTGAACGGTTGTGGAAAGACCGTTGCACCGTTTACAAGCGGGAGAAGGTCAAAGACCCCACAACCAAGCTGACTGATTTTGAAGAAAAGCCGCTGTTTCAAGATCAGCCCTGTAAACTGTCTTTTGAAACCTTAAATTCAAGTTCCGGTGATCCGGTTGCCACCGTTTCCCAAACTGTGAAGCTGTTCCTTTCCCCTGATCTGGAAATCCCCGCTGGTTGTAAGATCGTGGTTACACGGTTCAATGACCTTGAACGAAAGTTCACCTATTCCCAAAGCGGTGAAGCCGGGGTTTTCACAAACCATCAGGAAATTCAGCTTGTACCTTTTAAGGGGTACGCTTGATGGCTAAATGGGGTAAATGCGATTTCAAGCAACTGGAACGGCTGAACAAGAATATGGAAAAGCTGATGGGGGCTGACCTGGACAAGTTTTGTACCCAAGCCGCCAAAGAGCTTGCGGGGCGCTTGCTGAACAAGGTTGTGAAGCGGACACCTGTTGTATATGGCACCTTGCGGGACGCATGGGCGGTGATGCCTGTGGGCCACCGTGGGAACCATTACACGGTTGTTGTGCTGAATAACCTTCAGTATGCGTCTTATGTCGAATACGGCCACCGGCAAGAGCCGGGACGGTTCATCCCCGGATATTGGGAAAGTGACCGCTTTGTTTATGATCCTGACGCTGAAGGCGGGATGGTGCTGAAGAAGAATTGGGTAAAGGGGCGGTATATGCTGACTATTTCCACACAAGAGTTGGAACAGCAAGCGCCAAAGATACTGGAAAAGAAATTGTATAAGTTCCTGAAGGGGTGTTTTGATGCTGACTGAAATTGTTAAAGGAATTTCAATGGCGCTGAACGCCGCCTTTGGGGATGGATATGAAATCTTTCAGAACGATGTGGAGCAGGGTTTGGAAGAACCCTGTTTTCTTATTGCCGTTTTGCAACCGGAAATCACCCCCATGCTTGGGCGGCGGTCTATCTGGCGGCACCCGTTTGATATTCAGTATTTCCCGACAAGCCCCGGCAATAACGCTGAAATGTTCACCGTTGCGGAAACGATGATTGAAGCCTTGGACTTCATCACGCTTCCCAACGGTGATCTTCTTCATGGAACCAGTGTGAACTATGAGATCGTGGACAATGTGCTTCATTTCTTTGTGAACTTCAATCTGCCCATGATTCGGCCCGCTGAAGAAACGATGATGGAAACCTTGGAAACCGAGGTTGGAACTACCGGAGGGGATTAAAAATGCCTACTACCAAAACCAGAAAACCCAAGACAGAGGAAACGGCCCCGCCCGGTTCTAATGTCCCGGTTTTCACCAAAAGAAATATCCTGACCTTCAAGCGATACGCCAAACGGCGTGATCTTCTGTCCGTCTTGCTGAAGGATGGGGAGGAATACACGATGGAGCAGGTGGACAGCTTGCTTCAGAACTTTTTCAAGAAAGGTGTGAACTGATATGGCCCTTGGCGGCGGCACTTTTTTGACGCAGAACAAAATTCTGCCCGGTGCTTATATCAACTTCATTTCGGTTGCACAAGCAAGCGCCACCCTGTCTGATCGTGGTATTGCAACCATCCCCCTTGATATGAATTGGGGGCCTGAAGGTGAGGTTGTCACCGTTGAACTTGGGGATTTTCAGAAGGATTCCCAAAAGATTTTCGGCTATGCGTACACGGCGGATGAATTGAAGCCCATGCGTGAGATTTTCAAACACGCCCAAACGGTTCATTTCTTCCGCCTGAATTCTTCCGGCACCAAGGCCGCTTGTACTTATGCAACGGCCAAATATCCCGGCACCCGTGGCAATGATCTTCGGATCGTCATTGAGGAAAATGAAAACAGTCAGGCAGAAGCCAAACTGTATGATGTTTCCACTTTCCTTGGTACGGTTCAGGTGGATCAGCAAAAGGGCATTTCCAAAATGTCCGACCTGAAGAACAATGACTATGTGGACTTCATCACCACCGCCACTATTGCGCTGACGGCCACCACGCCCTTGACCAACGGGGCCAATGGTTCTGTGGAAGATGCCACCTATCAGACCTATTTGGATAAGATGGAAGCCTATACCTTCAATGCTATGGGTTGCCCGTCCACCAAATCCACTTTAGCCGATCTGTTTGTGTCCTACTGCAAGCGCCTTCGGGATGAAGTGGGCAAGAAGTTTCAGGTGGTTACTTTCCGCAATCTGGCCGACTATGAAGGCGTGGTGAGCGTGAAGAACGGGGTTGTGGGCAACACCGAAAGCCCCGACCTGATCCCGTGGGCAACCGGTGTGGTTGCTGGCACCGCCGTGAACAAGTCTGCAACCAATATGACCTATGATGGGGAATATGAGGTTGACACCGACTACACCCAAACCGAACTGGAAAACGGCATTCTGGAAGGTTCCTTCATGTTCCATCTGGTGGATGATGAAGTTCGGGTGTTGGAGGATATTAACACCTTCATTTCCGTGACGGATGAAAAGTCCGGGGACTTTTCCAGCAATCAGACAATCCGGGTTCTGGATCAGATTGCCAATGATATTGCTGTTCTGTTCGGCAAGAAGTACCTTGGCAAAGTTCCCAATGACGCTTCCGGGCGGATCAGCCTGTGGAACGATATTGTGAAGCACCATCAGGAGCTTCAGAATATCCGGGCTATTGAGAACTTCTCCAGCGATAATGTGACGGTTGCCCAAGGCGATACCAAGAAGGCCGTTGTGGTGACGGACTATGTTACCCCGGTCAACGCTATGGCCCAGCTTTATATGACTGTCTATGTCCAGTAAGAAAGGGGTGTAAGAGTATATGGCAACTGTAATGCAAGCCAAGGACGCAGTTTCCGCTTCTTTGGCCGAATGCTTTGTAACCATTGGGGATAACCGTTACAATTTCATGCAGGCTATCAACCTTGAAGCCAACTTTGAGAAGAATAAGACGGAAATCCCCATTTTGGGCAAGACCGGCAAGGGTAACAAATCCACCGGTTGGAGTGGTACGGGTTCCGCAACCTTCCACTATAACACCAGCATTTTCCGCCAAATGATGAAGCAGTACAAGGACACCGGCGAGGATGTCTATTTTGACATTCAAGTGACCAATGAAGATCCCACTTCTTCTGTGGGCCGTCAAACCGTGATCCTGAAGGATTGCAACATTGATGGCGGCATTCTTACCAAGTTTGACGCTGATGCGGAATACTTGGATGAAGATATGGACTTCACTTTTGAGGATTTCGAGATGCCGGAAGCCTTTACCCTGCTTGCGGGAATGGAGTAACATTGCCAAAACCCGCCCCATTTTGATAATGTGGGCGGGTTTTTCTTTTTTCAATTTCAAAATAGGAGGATTTTAACAATGAGTTTGTCTGCTTTTCTGGCTGAAAATGCCCTGTCCGTTGAGAATGTGAAGTTTGTTGCTTCCAAGCGGTTTTTGTCTGATGAATTGGACGATAAGGGCAAGCGGAAGCCTATGGAATGGGAGATCAAGGCCATTACCGGCACCGAGGATGAAGCCCTTCGGAAGTCCTGTGCCAAGCGGTTTCCCGTTCCCGGCAAGAAAAACCAGTATCAGAAGGAAACCGACTATGATCTGTACCTTGGCAAGCTGGCTGTGGCCTGTACGGTGTTCCCCAACCTGAATGACAAGGAACTTCAGGACAGCTATAAGGTGATGGGCGCTGAAGCCCTTCTGAAAACCATGCTGACCCCCGGCGAGTATGCCGATTACCTGACCAAAGTTCAGGAGGTTTGCGGGTTTGAAACCACCCTTCAGGATGAGGTGGACGAGGCAAAAAACTAATTGAAGAAGGTGATGGTGAAGCAAATATCGCTTACTATTGCCTTCACGAACTGCATTTGACACCATCTGCTTTTCTGGACTTGCCCCGGAAAGAACGGGCCTTCATTATTGCGGCCATTGATATTCGGGTGGAGCGGGAAAAGAAGAAACAGAAAGAAATTGAACGGAAACAGCGCCGGGGCCGCAGAAAGTAACTGTTGGCCCCGGCCCTCTGCTATGGAAAGAAGGTGAACCCCTATTGGCAACCATTAGAACGGCAATCGCCCTATATGACGGTGTTACTGCCCCGCTGAAGTCCATGCACAAGGCTATGAACATTGTGCTGAACAGCTTTGAAGCCATGCAACGGGCTTCTGGTAATTCTGTGGACACTTCAGCCATTCGGGAAGCCCGTGAAGAACTGGCAAGAGCCGGGGCCGCCTTCGATTCCATTGAAGAAAATATTCGGAATGCTGGCAACCAGCAAGACCGCTTCAACAGGCGGATCAGGGACGGCACCACCGCCGCTGATGGCCTTTGGAGCAAGCTAAAAGGCATTGCGGCCACCGTGGGTGGGTTGGCGGCTGTAAAGAAAATTCTTGGGGTTTCTGACCAGCTTACCAGCACAAATGCCCGGTTGAATAACGCCATGATCAACTTTGATGATGGCGGTTCCCTTACTGACCTTGAAAAAAAGGTAATGGCTTCGGCGCAACGATCCAGAACTTCCTATATGGATGCCGCTTCTTCCATTGCAAAATTGGGCCTAAATGCCCGTGATGCGTTTGGAAGTATGGATGAAGTGATTGCCTTCCAAGAACTGATTAACAAACAGTTTATTATTGGCGGTGCGAGTGTTCAGGAACAGCAAGCCGCCATGATCCAGCTTACCCAAGCAATGGCTTCCGGTGTGCTTCGTGGTGAAGAACTAAACAGCGTATTTGAACAGGCCCCCGGAATTATTCAGAGTATAGCAGATTACTTGGATGTTTCCATTGGTGAAATCCGGGCTATGGCCGCAGAAGGTCAACTGACCGCCGATGTAGTGAAAAATGCCATGTTTGCGGCGGCGGATGATATTGAAACCAAGTTTTCAAATATGCCCAAAACTTGGGGGCAAATTTGGATCGGGATGAAGAACAAGGCCCTGTCTATCTTCAATCCTATTCTGAACAAGGTAAATCAAGTTGCTAATAGCGAAAAGTTCACCCAAGTAACGAATGGAGTTATCAACGGCCTTGCCGGGATCGCTTCTGTTGCAACGGTGGTGCTTGACCTTCTGATTGGCGGTGCCGCTTTGGTGGTGGATAATTGGTCATGGCTTGCCCCTATTGTTGGCGGTGTTGCAACGGCTTTTCTTGTTTTGAATGGAGCCATGCTTGCCTATAAAACAGTGACCGGCATTGTGAATGCGCTGGAAACCGTAAAGGCCGCAAGACTGGCTATGACTACCGTTGCAACCGGAGCACAGACCACCGCCACCTTTGCCCAAACAGCGGCCCAATACGGCCTGAATGCGGCTTTGATGGCTTGCCCCCTTACATGGATTATCATTCTGATTATCGCCCTTGTAGCCCTGTTCTATGCGGCTGTGGCGGCGGTCAATCATTTTGCAGGTACAAGCGTTTCCGCAACCGGCCTGATTTGTGGCGCATTTATGGCGGCGCTGGCCTTCATCGGGAATATCTTTGTGGCCCTGTGGAACTTGGTTGTAGATGTGTTCGTGATGATCTACAACCTTGTGGCTACGGTTGCAAACTTCATCGGAAATGTATTCAATGATCCGGTTGGGGCTGTGGCCCGTCTATTTTTCGACTTGGCGGACACGGTTCTTTCCGTCCTTCAGGCTTTGGCTTCGGCCATTGATACTATCTTCGGTTCTAACCTTGCCGGTTCCGTCCAAGGCTGGCGTGACAGCTTGGGCGGTTGGGTGGATTCCACCTTTGGCAAGGGTGAAGAAATCATGGAAAAGCTGAATGCGGAAGATCTTCATTTGGGCCGCTTCGAGTATGGAGCCGCCTTTGATATGGGGTATGAATTCGGCCAAGGTGTGGAAGATACGGTGGGCGGCTTGTTCGACTTTTCCGCAATGGACAGCATGGGAGCCGATGCGCTGGACGCTTACGGCCTTGGCAACACCCTTGATGGTATCTATGGCAATACCGGTGATACCGCCGCAAATACGGCGGCTTCCTCTGAAGCCCTTGATATTGCGGAAGAAGATTTGGCCTATATGCGGGACATTGCCGAGCGTGAAGCAATTAACCGGTTCACTACCGCTGAAATTCGGGTTGAACAGCAAAACACCAATTATATCAGCCAAGACGCCGATCTTGACGGTATCATGGACGCTTGGGCCAATGATTTTGCAACCAAGCTGGATGTTTCTGAAGAAGGGGTGCATGAGTGATGGCATATTCAATGTATCTTGCGGGTGTGCTTATGCCCATCACCCCTTCCAAAGTCAAGGTGAAGATCAACAATCAGAATGAAACCCTGACGCTGATCAACGGGGATGAAATCAACATTCTGAAGGCGGCGGGGCTTACTGATGTGAGTTTTGACCTGTTGCTTCCCCAAGTTTCCTATCCTTTCGCCAATGGCGGGGCGCAATCCGCCAACTTTTATTTGTCCCTGTTTGAGCGGCTGAAAACGGCAAAGCAACCCTTTCAATGGATTCTGAACCGATCTATGCCCAGCGGGAAACGGCTGTTCTATACCAATCTGACGGTGGGAATGGAAGATTATCAAATCACCGATGATGCGGAAGAAGGCTTTGACATTACTGTTACTGTGAGCCTGAAGCAATACCGGCACTATGGCACTAAAACAGTGACGGTTCAGCCCGCCGAAACCCCCGCTGAAACGCCCACCGCCACGGTGGAGCAACCCCAACGGGAAACATCTGAAGCCCCCCAGCAATCCGCCTACACGGTGAAAAGCGGTGATTGCCTTTGGAATATCGCCAAGAAATACTTGGGGGACGGTTCCCGGTACAATGAAATTTATGAGTTGAACAAAGATAAGATCACAAACCCGAACCTGATCTATCCCGGTCAGGTTCTTACTTTGCCTTCCTGAAAGGGGTGATTCCGCTTGTCCATTGAACTTCTGATTCAGAACGGTTCAACAATCTATTATCCGGTGGTTGAAGAAGGGGTTACTTTGACATTGGAGCGGAAAGGCACCCCCGGAAAGCTGGAATTCACCGTGATCAAAGACGGGGTTTTGAACTTCCAAGAAGGGAACCCGGTCAAACTTACGGTGGACGGAACCACCATGTTTTATGGCTTTGTGTTCACCAAAAGCCGAAAAGCCAACAGTGTGACCATTGATGTTGTGGCCTATGATCAGTTGCGATACCTGAAGAATAAAGACACCTACACGGAAGAAGGGCTGAAGGCTTCCGACCTTCTAAAACGGATTGCAACCGACTTCCGCTTGAACCTTGGTAGTGTGGAAGATACCGGTTACACCATTGAAACCATCGTGGAGGAAAACAGCACCCTTTTTGACATGATTCAAAATGCCCTTGATGAAACCTTGCTGAATACCGGCCAACTGTATTGCTTGTATGATGAAGGCGGGGCGCTTACCCTGAAAAATGTCAATTCCATGAAGTTGAACCTTCTGATTGATTCGGAAACCGGGGAAACCTTTGATTATTCTTCCAGCATTGATGAACAGACCTATAACAAGATCAAATTGGCTTACAACAACGATCAGACCGGAAAACGGGAACTGTATGTGGCCCAAGACGGTGAAAAAATGAACACTTGGGGAGTTCTTCAGTATTATGAAGAACTTCAGACGGCCACGGGAGCCGCCGCCAAAGCTGATGCCCTGTTGAAACTGTACGATCAGAAAACCCGGAAGCTGACAGTGAAGAATGCCTTTGGTGATGTTCGGGTTCGGGCCGGTTCCGCTGTGGTGGTGTCTTTGGATTTGGGCGATATTGTCACCAACAACTATTTGATGGTGGAGAAAGTCACCCACACTTTCAAAGGTGATGAACACTTCATGGATTTAACCTTGATTGGGGGTGAATTCATTGCCTAAACCGACAAATGCGGTGGAGCTGGTGAAGAAGGCCGCTGTGGAAGCGGTGGAAGCTGGCAAGCCGGTTCACCTTCTGTTTGGTACGGTTATTTCCGCTTCCCCCTTGAAAATCCAAGTTGACCAAAAGGCAATCTACACTGAAAAGATGTTAGTATTGACCCGCAATGTCACAGATTTTGAAGTTGATATGGAAGTAAGCCATTGGACGGAAAATGAAACCCAACACCAACACCCCGTAACTACCGGGGGAACCGCCACCCCGACTTCCCACCGGCACCAGTACAAGGGGCGGAAAAAGTTCAAGGCTTACAATTCCCTTGTGGTTGGGGATTGGGTGGTTCTGGCCCGGATTCAAAAGGGCAAAAAATTTGTTGTGCTGGATCGGATTTCCCCGAACCCGGCGCTGAAGGGGGAATGGGTATGATCCCGCAAGTTCAAGACGATCTGAAGCAGGATTTTACTTTCACGGTTCTTCCCAGCCGAACATTCAAGATGAACCATAGCACCAAGACGATCACCGGAACGATTGACCAAGTGAAGGCGGTGGAACAGGCCGTTTTTCTGATCCTGAATGTGGAACGGTATGAATGGCTGATTTATTCTTGGAACTATGGCTTTGAGAAAAAGCGGCTGATCGGAAAGCCGGTGGATTACTGTATTCCTGAAATTGAACGGGGTGTGAAGGAAGCCTTGCTTCAGGATGACCGGATCACCGCCGTTGAAAATTTTCAGTTTGAAGTGAACAAGAAAAAGGTGCTGACTACTTTCACGGTGGTCAGCATTTTTGGCCCCATTTTCACGGAAATGGAGGTGGATATTTGATGTATGAAGAAGTCACCTATGATCTTTTGCTGAAGCGAATGCTTCAAAAGGCCCTGTCCATCAACGGCAATTTGGACACCCGTGAAGGTTCGCTGGTTTGGCTTGGCAATGCCCCCGCCGCTGTGGAATTGCAAAACCTGTATATTCAGCTTGACACGGTGCTGAATGAAACCTTTGCAGACACGGCAAGCCGCCCTTACCTGATCCAAAGAGCCGGTGAACGGGGCCTTTCCCCCCAACCGGCAAGCCCCGCCGTTTTGCAGTTGACCATTACCCCGGCCACCTTGCACTTGGCCTTGAATACCCGGTTTTCCATTGGAGAACTGAACTATTATGTGTCCGCTGAACGGGGTGAAGGGGTGTATGAAATCACCTGTGAAACGGCTGGTGAAGCTGGCAATGACTATGGGGCCACCGTCATTCCCATTGAATATGTGGAAGGGCTGGAAACCTGTACTGTTACCGCCTTGCTGATCCCCGGTGAGGATGAAGAAGATACAGAGGTTTTCCGCCAAAGGTACTTTGACAGTCTGAATGCCCAAGCCTTCGGCGGCAACCAAATTGACTACATCGAAAAGGTGAATGCTATCCCCGGTGTGGGCGGGGTGAAGGTCTACCGGGCTTGGAACGGCGATATTAAACCCGCTGAACTGGTTCCCCCTGATGGCACCAGTACATGGTTGACCACCGTTGAAGCGTCCGAGGAAATCAAGGCTTGGTTGACCAAGGTTTATGAAGCCGGGATCAATAACAAGCTGACGGTGGGCGGAACCGTGAAGCTGATTATCATTGACAGCACCTTTAGCGTGCCTTCTCCAACCCTTGTGGAACAGGTGCAAACCACCGTTGACCCCCTTCAGAACGCCGGGGAAGGCTTGGGAACCGCCCCTATCGGCCATGTGGTGAAGGTGGAAGGCGTGAAAAGTGAAACAGTAGATTTGTCCTTTACTTTGACCTATCAAGAGGGTTGGAGTTGGGAAGATGTTGAAGTCTATGTGGAACAGACCATTGAAGGGTATTTTGAAGAACTGTCCGAAACATGGGCGGATCAGCAACAGGCCCTTGTTGTGCGTGTCAGCCAAATTGAAAGCCGCCTGTTGGGGGTAAGTGGGATTTTGGATATTGCAGATACCAAAATCAATGGCCTTGCGGCCAACTACACCTTGAACCTTGATTATATCCCGATTCTTGGTGAAATCACCCCTACAACCGGCACCCAAAGCAGTTAAGGGAAGGTGGTTGAATGGATCGAAAACTAATCAATTACCTTCCCTATGTTGTCCGGGATTACGCTGAATTTCAGGGGATCACCGGGGCCGAACAACCGGAATTTGAAAACGCATGGGCGGCGGTGGATGATCTACTTGCCAACCAGTTTATCAAGACCGCTGGAAATCTTGGGTTGTCCCGTTGGGAAAAAATCTTGGGGATCACCCCCAAGGGAACGGACACCTTGGATGATCGGCGGTTTCGTGTTTTGGCCCGCCTGAATGAAGAACTTCCGTACACCTTGCCCCAGCTTCGGGTGATCTTGGAAAACCTGTGTGGCCCCGGAAATTCTTCAGCGGAAGTCACGGATTACACCCTTCTGGTGAAGGTAGGTGTGGCCGCAAAGAAGAACTTTGAAGATGTTCAGAACCTTCTTGAACGGGTTGCCCCGGTCAATCTGGTGTTGGTGGTTCAACAGTTGTTCAACATCCATGAAACCCTGAAGGGCTTCACCCATGCTCAGCTTGCTTGGTACACCCATTTGGAAGTGAGAACGGAAGAACTTCAAGCCCACCTTTGTACCCCGTATGGTGATCTTCTGCCTTTGACCCACGGCCAACTTGCAGGGATTTCCAATAAATCTATCAGAAAGGAAATGAACGATGGCTGAATACACCACAAATTATAATCTGGTAAAACCGGCCCAAGAAGATTTCTACAATGTGGACGATCAGAACCGCAACATGGATAAAATTGATGCGGCCTTGAAATCCCATGATAATACCTTGGCCGGGAAAGCCGATCTTGGGGAAGATGGCAAGGTGAAACCTGAACAGCTTCCCGATTCCACTTTTGATCCCACCCAAGATATTGAAGATGCCATTGATGATCACAACACCAGTGAAACCGCCCACGCTGACATTCGGGAGGATTTGGCAACCGCCTTGGAAGCGGCGCAGAATGCCCAAGATGCGGCAGATGCGGCCTTGGAAGCGGTGTCCGGGTTCATCTATACCATTGATGTTGTACCCACTCAAAATGGCACCTTGACCTATACGGGTTCCCCGCAAAGCCCGTCTTGGAACAGCTACAACCCCGACACGCTGACCCTTGGCGGTGTTACTTCTGGCACCGATGCGGGAACCTATACGGCAACCTTCACCCCCAAAGACCCGTACAAGTGGAGTGACGGCACCACCACGGCCAAACAGGTTCAATGGACAATCGGCAAGGCCAATGTTACCGCCCCCACCCAAAGCGGGAGCCTTACTTATACCGGAGAGAGCCAAAGCCCTTCTTGGAATGGCTATGACACTTCCAAACTGACCCTTGGCGGCACCACCAGCGGCACCAATGCGGGAAGCTACAACGCAACCTTTACCCCCACGGACAATTACAAATGGAATGATGGTAGCACCGGGGCCAAAACGGTTCCTTGGACGATTGGAAAGGCCGATGGTAGTCTGTCCCTGAACAAAAGCAGTTTGTCCCTGACCGCTTCCAATATGTCTGATACCATCACGGTTACAAGGGCCGGTAACGGCACCATTACGGCTGAAAGCGGCAATCCGGGGATTGCAAGCGTAAGCGTAAACAACAACATTGTGACGGTTACGGCCCAAAGCAAAGGCAATACCACAATCACCGTGAAGGTTGCGGCGGGTGATAACTACAATGCCCCGGCAGACAAGACCTGTTCTGTGTCCGTGTCCTTGCCCACCGCCACGCTGAATGACAATGATTGGGACACCATCAGCGAGGCAAGCGCCGCCGGGACAGCGGATGATTATTGGGCCGTTGGTGATACCAAATCCATTGTGATCAACGGCAATGTGGTTGGGTTCGGCTTTACCAATCTGACGGTGAATGCCTTCATTTTGGGCTTCAACCACAACAGTTCCCGTGAAGGCAACAACCGTATTCACTTCCAGATCGGAAAGATTGGAACCACGGCGGTTGCCCTGTGTGATAGCAACTATGGCAATACTGGTTCCGGCCAAGGCTTCCGCATGAACACCAGCAATACCAACAACGGTGGTTGGGCAAGTAGCTATATGCGGAACACCGTTTTGGGCAATTCTGGCACACCTTCCAGCCCCCCGGCCAATAGCCTTATGGCGGCTTTGCCTTCCGCTTTGCGGGCTGTGATGAAGGCCGTAACCAAGTTCACGGACAATGTGGGCGGCGGTAGCAATGTTCAAGGCAATGTGAATTCTACCCAAGATTATCTTTTCTTGCTGGCCGAATTTGAAGTGTTCGGCACAAGGAATTGGGCCAATAGCTATGAACAGAACTATCAGGTTCAGTATTCCTATTATCAGGCTGGCAATCCCCGTATTGCGTATCGTCACACAAGCACCGGTTCGGCGGTGTGGTGGTTCTTGCGTTCCCCTAATTACCACGGCAACGCTTACTTCCTCATTGTCAGGACGGACGGCGCCTACAGCAATTATTCCGCCCTTTATTCTGGGGGCTTGCGGCCCGGCTTTGCCGTCTAATCCCCCGCAGGATGATCCCGGCCCCATCCCGCCCCCGAAAGGGGGCGGCAAAGCCGGGGGAAGGGAACAAAATCAATCGGGCGCGTAAGCGCCCGCGCAAATTTTTTGAAATTGGCTTTTTCCCGTTTCTGTGCTATACTTAGCAGGATGGCCCGGAAAGGGGTGAATGTGTGTCTATACTGAAGCAAAAGCGAACTACCAGCAAGGCCGAGTTCATCAACACGGCCAATCAAATCTATATTGAAACCATCAATTTCTTAACCCGCCTTTCTGCCCGATATTCCCGGCTTGTAGCAGAACCCATTGCAAAGCTGGCCGGTGAGATCATCGACCATGCAGAAAAGGCCAATTCCATCTTTCCTTCTGACCAACAGCGCATTGAACTTCGGAAGGCCCACTTGCTTGAAGCAAGGGCTTCCCTGATGGCGCTTGATGTTCGGTTGACCCATGTTTACCTGATTTTGAACCAGAACCCGGAAGGGGCCTTTACCAATTCCAAGGGGAACCCGGTGAAAAGTCAGGACGCAACAGAAAAATTGGATAAGATGGCACAAAGCCTTGGCGAGTTGATCGACAAAGAAAATGAACTTCTGAAGGGGGCTATCAAGAATGTAAGCGGAAAATTGAAAACTTAACTTCAAAAAATTAGGTGTACCTCTGATAACTCGTCCTTCGGCGGTGTGGTGGTTCTTGCGTTCCCCTAATTACAACAACAACAATAACTTCCTCATTGTCAATACGGACGGCAACTACAACAATAATAACGCCAATAATTCTGGGGGCTTGCGGCCCGGATTTTACAAATTACACGGTCAAATGGAGTAACAGAAACCCGGCTTTTGGATTTCAGGTGAAAGACGACCGATGTAAAAGGAGAGGTACTTCCTTGGGTAGCCAATCCCTAAAACTGCCCTTTGATACCCTTACACGGACGCTTCTTGCATGGTGGG
>OFPS01000360.1_pt1 | contig 46989 bp, 49 predicted proteins | sample 1542111 | NCBI WGS metagenome assembly OFPS01 (sample SAMN04209233, study PRJEB22552) | human gut metagenome | biome: gut; material: feces | host: Homo sapiens | place: USA: Oklahoma | reverse complement strand
CAAAGAGAAACAGTAACGGAACAGTGCGCAGATACTTCAACGGGAATGTGATACTTAAGGCTGATATTACCCGTTCCGCTGCATTTTCTTGTTTGTCTGTTTCTTTTGCGCCGTTCTGCATCGTTTTACGTATCAAGGTTTTAGCCGTCCTTCCGTAGCTTTGTGCCCATGTTTGATCCGCTTGCCGACAAGGCGTCGGCAGCACTAAAATCTTATTGAAAACATGGAGAAAAAAGAAGAATTCATCCGAGTAGGCACCACGCTCTACAAGATTGTGGACCAGCCCCGCATCGACGGCGGCTATGTGAGGAAGCGCATTGCATGGAACTCCGAGACCCTGCGGCAGGACTACGGCAAGGACTACATGGCGGGCATCCCCAAGTATGACGGCTTCTGCACCGTACCCGACCATGTGGACTACAAGCCCGTAGTCGGCAAGTTCCTCAACCTATATGAGCCGATAAGCCACCGACCGCAGGAGGGGGATTTCCCCTGCATCCGCTCGTTGGTGGAACACATCTTCGGCGAACAGTACGAGCAGGGCATGGACTACCTGCAACTGCTCTACCTCTATCCCATTCAGAAGCAACCCATCCTGTTGCTCGTGTCCGAAGAAAGGAATACGGGCAAGAGCACGTTCCTGAGCTTTCTGAAAGCCATCTACCAAAACAACGTGACGTTCAACACCAACGAGGACTTCCGCAGCCAGTTCAATTCCGACTGGGCGGGCAAACTGCTCATCATGGTGGACGAGGTGCTGCTTAACCGCCGTGAGGACAGCGAGCGGTTGAAGAACCTAAGTACCACGTTATCCTACAAGGTGGAGGCGAAAGGCAAAGACCGTGACGAGATAGGCTTCTTTGCCAAGTTCGTGCTTTGCTCCAACAACGAGCACCTGCCCGTCATCATCGACGCAGGGGAAACACGCTATTGGGTGCGGAAGATTGTGCCGCTCAAGAGTGACGACACTGACTTCCTGCAAAAGCTGAAAACGGAAATACCCGCTTTTCTCCATTTCCTGCAACACAGGCAGCTATCCACCGGGAAAGAAAGTCGTATGTGGTTCAACCCGAAGCTGCTGGAAACGGATGCCCTGCGGAAGATAATCCGAAGCAACCGCAACAGGTTGGAGATTGAGATGGCTGAACTGTTGCTCGACATCATGGCAAGTGTCGGCGTTGAATCTGTCTCGTTCTGTCTGAATGATATTGTTCCGTTGCTCGTCTGCTCGCAAGTCAAGGTGGAGAAGTCGCAGGTTCGGAAAGTGGTGCAGGAGTGCTGGAAGCTGACACCTGCATCCAACTCGCTTTCCTACACCACCTACCAATACGACTACAACCGTGAATGTCTTTACTCACCCGTAAGGAGGATTGGACGCTACTACACGGTAAGCAAAGCGCAATTGGAAACACTCTGATATTTTGATGAAATGATGAAAGCATATATAAACATAAAGAATAACAGCAACTTACATACTCATCAAACGCTCAACAAAAGTATTTGGCTGATGAAAAGAGAAAGCGGACGCAGCCCCATACATCACTTTTCTTTTGGCGAGCGGTTTGATGAAAAGATGTTGAGAGAACATCCATCTGGTGGTCAGTGTGTTATGTTATCCATTCATCATTTCATCAGATTTTCACCCCTCATCAAGTCCAACGGGAAAGCAACAGAGGTGAACACCGCCATCCGCAGGCTGGTCGGACGGACTTCCATCCTGCCGACCGACAGGGGAAAGCCGATGTTACAAGCGAAAAGAGAACAGCATCCGAAAACCGCCGACACCGCCGCAGGCTTTTGGAAAACAAAAAGCCATAGCTCATTAGGGCGTTTTCTTCACGCACCGCTTCGCTCATGCTAAAAACACCCCAATGAGCCAACGGGGTTACACCCCTCTGGACACCCCCGTTTGCCCGTGCGGTACGAACCGCAGACAGACGGATACCGACAAGCAAGTTTGTAGAACCTAACAAAACAAGAAACGAACATGGGATACATAAGCATCCAAATCAACAAGGCGAAAGGGTCGGCTGACACGGGCGCATCCGACCACATCGAACGCAAGACCACGCCCAAGAACGCAGACCCTACACGCACCCATCTCAACCGTGAGCTGGTGCAATTCCCCGACGGTGTGGCAGACCGCACCGAGGCGATAAACCACCGCATCCGCACGGCTGGCATCAGGCGGAAGATAACACCCGACCAAGTACGGGCAATCCGCATCGTGCTTTCGGGCACGCACGAGGACATGGTGAGGGTGCAGGACGAGGCAGGCTGGACGAATGGTGCGGTGACAACCTGCAATGGCTGCACCGCACGTTCGGAAAAGAGAACACCGTTTCGGCAGTGCTGCACATGGACGAGCACGCACCGCACATCCACGCCACGGTAGTGCCGATAGTGACGGGCGAGCGCAGGAAAGCGAAGAAGCAGGCGGAGGGCAGACGCACCTACCGCAAGAAATCCAACGCCGTGCGCCTGTGCGCCGATGACCTGCTGACACGTGAGAAGCTGGTAGCCTACCACGACAGCTACGCCGCAACAATGGCGAAATACGGCTTGCAGCGTGGCATCCGTGGTTCGGAGGCACGGCACACCACCACCGCCCAATATTACCGTGACCTGAAACGGCAGACGGGAGAGCTTGAAACCAATGTCCGGCAGTTGCAGACCGAACGCCAACAGGCGAAGCAGGAACTTGACGAAGTACGGAAAGAAATCAAATCGGAGAAGCTGGAAGCCGCCAAGGCCGAAGTGAAAACGGCACTTGTGGCAAAGGTAGGTTCTCTTTTGGGCAGCGGCAAGCTGAAAGGACTGGAAGCCGACAACCGTACCCTGCAAGGCGAGGTTGCCGCCCGTGATGAAAGCATAGAACTGTTGCAGCAACAGATGGAGCGGCAACAGGAGGAACACCAACGGCAGCTTATGGAACTGCAAGTCAAGCACCGCAGGGAGATGTCGGACAAGGAAGCGGAACACCAAAAGGAAGTGTCATTCTTGAAATCCATCATCCAAAAAGCCAAGAAATGGTTTCCGCTGTTCCAAGAGTTGGTGTACATGGAGAAGTTCTGCCTCAAAGTCGGCTTCAACGAGCGGCAGACCGCCACGCTTATCAGCGGCAAGCCGTTGTTCTACGAGGGTGAACTCTACTCGGAGGAACACAGGCGGAAGTTCACGACCGAAAGGGCGGGCTTCCAAGTGGTGAAAGACCCAATAGACAAATCCAAACTTGCACTTGCCATTAACGGGCAACCGATTGGCGAATGGTTCAAGGAACAATTCGATAGGCTATTCTCGTCCATTAGGAGGACTGTCGAGCCGCTTAGGAGAGGCAAGGGCATGGGATTATAAACAATGCCAACGGGAGGGTAGCAAGTTTGTGTTTTGGGCAGACCAAAACCGCTTGCCGCTCTCCCCCGTTAATCAGCAATTTGTATTATATTACCATTTCACCGGTTCGTCCAAAATCACGCCATCGGTAGCATCTTCTGCGGTGAACGTGTTGCCACGATACTGTACGCAGAGCATTACAAGCGAAGCCGTTCCGTTGTTGCGTACGCTGCGTTTTCCGTTGGGAGCCACGCGCACTATGCTGCCTTCTTCAACGGGAAACACCTGTCCGTCCACCTGGAACTCGCCCTTTCCTGCAAGGAAGAAGTAAAGCTCCTCGTGGTTCTTATGGGTGTGGAGGAAGCCCGTTTCCGTGTTGGGTTGGAACATCTGGAAGGAAAATTCACTGCCCGTTGCCTGAAGTGCCGCACCTCCGAACACCTTTCCCGGAATCTTCACTTCGGGTGAAAGTTCTATCACATACTCACTCAGTTCACTTAGCTTGCCAACGCTTATTACACTGAAATTTTCGGCTGCTGCTATTTTTTTGATTTCTTTCATCTCTGCAATTTTTATAGGGCTTATAATTTGATGGTTTCTCCGTCTTCCGGGATAATCAGGCGGTTCATGTCCGCTCCGTGATGCCACGCTTCGTTGCGCAAGATTTCACGGGTGGTCTGGCAATGGTCAATAGCATCCATGTGGACGGCTATCAGCTTGATATGCGTGGGCAGTTCATCCAACATTTGCATTACCTCAGCTTCATCTGGGATGATGCAGCCGTCCACTTTGGAAAACTCCGGAAAGACTGCACCGCCGCTGTTCACCACGATGTAGTCGGGATTGAACCGTTCCACCGTTTCGCGGATGCACGCTTCCCATTTGCAATCGCCCATAATATAAACCGTAGGACAGTCCTCTGATGTCAGGACATAGCCCGACACAGGTCCCATTATCTCGCCAATCTTGCCGAAACCGTGATGACCGCTTACACGATGGATGGTCATTCCACCCATTGTTGTCTTGTCTTCGATTACTTCCACCCGTGTGAAGCCATCCTGTTCCACCGTCGCCTTGTCCTGCGGTTGGGTATAATAAAGGATGTCCTTCGACAGATGCCGCTTTACTGTTTCATCGTAATGGTCGGGGTGAATGTGCGTTTGCAATACAAAGTTCACCCCTTCTGTTATCTCACTGACGGGCATTACGAGATACACACGGGGACTTTTATACACACCAAGTGCCGACTGGATGGTTCCCTTGTCGGCAAAGAACGGGTCAACAAGGATGTTGTGTCCTGCATAATTGATTCTCAAAGTGGCATTGCGCACCAAGCGGATAGTCGTTGTCTTTTTCATCATTCTACTATTTTTAATTGTTTTATCGTTTACGGTTGCAAAGTTCGGAAGAATCTTCCCGTGACTCTATGCCTTAAACATGGGAATATGTACCATTTTGATAAAGTTCATTCTTCAATTCTTGGAGCGTCACGGCTATGTCGCCTGCCAGTCCGATGGACTTGTGGACAATGGCATCGGGAATGTACAATTCCGATGCCAAGTTCAGCGTGATGTAGATAGCATGAGGCTCGCTATTTGCCAGTTGCATCAAGGGCTGTTTGATAAGTCGATTGTACCGACCGATACCCAACTCAAAGATAACTACGTTCCTATTATGATAACGCCGAAGGAATTCGTTTGCCTGACAACTTTTATCCTTAAGTGGGCGGTGTTCCAATAAATCTTCGAAAGTACCTTCTACCTCAAAGACCTTTTCCGCATCGAAGCCGGACAGTTCCAGATGCGTATCGGCATTCGAAGTAAGGATAAAGTAATCCCTATGATTCACAACGGCAAGCAGGTCTTTCATCACCTGCGAGGGACGGTACTCTTTGACCCAGTGCTGCACAAGGCATTGCAGAAACTCTGCCCGTACGTTTTCCGTAGGGTAGTGAAAGAAACAACCTTCAATGACATTCCGTATGCCATACTGCTGTTGGAAATCCCCAAACTGGCAACGGAACATCTCGTTGTTGGCAAAGACGTGATAGCCTTCAGCGATAGAAAGCCCGTTGCTGGCTCCTATCAGCAGGGCATCGGCCCGGACGATGGCCTGGGCAGCTTGTTGTATTTCGTTCATGACCTTTATGCTAAGGGTTTCCAATAGATATAGGTCATGTAATCTGCTTCCTCGGTAGAGTAATGCGTATCACGATACCGGGAAGCCAAGGCAAAACCGTGGACAGGATAATAATCGTGGTCGCACGAAGTGTCTGTCCATAGGAACATCCGTTTAGCGCCCATTGCGCTGAACTCCTGCATCATTGCGCGTAGCAGTTCCCTGCCGCATCCCTTCTGTATGCTAATGAATAGGGAGAGCTTTACGTCGCCATCGCCCATTTGCGCGATGGTGTTCCGGTCGGCTTCGTCCATATAGTCGTTGAGCCGTTCCAGCAACTCCTTCTCCTGCGGGTTCATCGTCTTGCATTGCTCGCCGACCCATACGGACAGGTCTGCCATCTTGCCTTTCCGTGTGCCGAAGATGATGCCTTTCACTTCTCCGTTACAGGTGATTTTGAATGCCAAATCCTCGTCCGTGTAATTATGACGGACGATACATTCTGCAATGCAACGGATGTATTCAGCCCGGAACTCATCGTAATATCCGTGCCAAGTTTGCCGTGCCATGCTTATTGCAGCATTCATATCTTTTTCTGAAAACTTTGTTATCTCCATAGTCATTTATATTATTTTAATAAATACGTGAGGGATTGAATGCTTCCTTTGCATTAAATTCTTTCATGCCTGCCGTGGACTTGCCAAGCAGTTTCTTCAACGTAACGGCAATATCATCACTGATGGCAAGACTTTTCTTCGCAATCTCTTTCGGCACAATGGCGTGTTGCGGATTGACGGTGGCATAAAAGGCATCGGGGAACTGATAAGTCATGTTCATAAACGGTTCCTTAATGAACATCGGGGTCATCATACCTACACCGAGTTCGAGGAACAGTACCTTGCGCCGTGAGTTGGCACGCAGGAAATCGAGGTACCTTTTCATTTCGCGCTGATAGTATTCACCTTCAAGGAATGTGTGCGAGCGTACCCACGGAGCCAGTTCTTCGCCGCAATGCGGGCAACGGGGAATCAGTTCGTCAGGCAATACATCTCCCACAATCTTATCGCTTAACTCGAAAACTTTCTCCTTATTATAATATATTTCATCGTGACACGGACGGCTGCATTGCCAGTAACGGTTATCTCCTTGAATCCGAGTAATCTTTTCATCCGGGAATACCCGGAAAAACTGTGCATCCTGATTGGTTGTGGCTATATAATAATTTTTTCCTTGAAGAAGTTTTGCCAAATCTTTGTAAGTTTCACCTGTATAACACTCATAAATATAACGGGTGGCACGTAACATGCTTGCCCAAAGTTCTCCGCGGCTGAGACGCCTGTCATAAAATAAGTCGAAATAATTATGGATATTATATTTCTCAGCCAATCCTCCTGCCAACATTTTATAGACGTCATCATCTTGATAATAAAAAACGAATCCGGAAGCGGCAGACATTCCCGATGCACCGCCCACTACAATGGCATCAGCTTCGTCTATTTTCTTCTTTAACAAGTCTATTTTTTCTTTTGCAACCATATCGTATGTTTCCATTTTTCCGGTTACAAAGTTCAGTAATATCATTCAATAGTTTTATGCCAAAAAATTGCAAATATATGCCATCTTGATAAATAAAAACATTACTTTTGCACAAACGGCAAGCGTATGAAAGAGATTATCAACCCCGAAAAGTTGGTCAGCGTTCCGTTCAGCAAGACGGATTGCGGTGTGGATTTTTACATCAATACCGCTACAAATAAGGATATTGGCTCCGTGCTGACCGAATACAGGAGGTTCAAGACGGACTTCTTCAGCTTCTACTTCTTTCGCAAAGCAAATGGTTACCTGTTGCTGAACTTTCGCAAGATAGAATTGCACGACGGCATGGTGCTGCTTCTCTTGCCACACCAGCAACAGGAGTGGCACGTGGACGAACCGGCATTGGACTACACCTTCCTCATCTTCCGAGAAGACTTCATGCGTACATTCATCACCGACAAATTCTTCGTCTATCGCCTGCTGTATTATTATCAGACCGATACGCCACCTTACCTATATGCCTCGCCCGAGGAATTGGCAGAGTATATGCGCCTGCTCGGGAAGATAAAACAAGAACTGCTGCATCCCCTTGCCGACACATACAATCTCATCGTGTCCGTGCTTTATTACCTCTTGCTGATTATCAATCGGGCCTACGCCGCCTACCGCTTGCCCGTAGAAATCGCGAAGAACAATTATGCCTTTCAGTTCAAGGATTTGCTGGAGCAGCATATCCGTACCCTGCAACGGGTGCAGGAATACGCTGACAAGCTTCATATTAGCCGCATCACGCTGAATGCTTCCGTCATGGCACAATTCGGAGTGTCTGCCACCCATTTGCTGAAACAGCGCCTGCTGGAAGAATTAAAAAACGAATTTCTGTTTTCCAACCGTACCGTCAGCCAACTGGCAGATGATTTCCATTTCTCCGACCCCAGCCACCTGATGCGTTTCTTCAAACAACAGACGGGAAAGACGTTCACGCAATTTTTACAGGATTACCAAAATGGTATTTACGAATAAGGTATTAAATAAGAAAATCATCTTTTTATTTTCAAAATTTTTAGTACCTTTGCATTATCAGGAGTTGTTTGACAGAAGCGTCCTGCAAATTGCAGAATTTACGACTGTCGCCAAGTCATTACCTTACTCTTTGTAAAGAACTCATAAGCCGCTTATTTTTAATATATTCCTATTAAAATATCGTCTTTTCGGGGAAAAAACTGGCAGGAGAGCCCCGAAATCTCCCTCTAAGAGGTAAGTGCGAAATAGTAAAAATTGCTTTCTACATATTGCAAAATGAAGACATTTTGTTCGTTTTTGTCACTTGTACTCAATTATATAAAGAATTTTTTCCGTAATAACCCGCTTGAAATTGTTTATTTCCATTCTTTTTTATTTAATTTTGCAGTCAAATTTATAAAACCATTTTTTATAACCCAATATGGCTAATTTAATAAAACTGCGTAAAGGTCTTGACATTAACCTGAAAGGCAAGGCGGCTGCTGAGGTAGTAGCTGTAAAAGAGCCGGGATTCTATGCATTAGTACCCGATGATTTTACAGGTGTAACTCCTAAAGTGGTAGTGAAAGAACAGGAATATGTTATGGCCGGAGGACCCTTGTTTATCGACAAGAATCATCCTGAAGTGAAATTTGTTTCGCCTGTAAGTGGCGTAGTAACTAGTGTGGAGCGTGGAGCTCGCCGTAAAGTAATGAGTATTACGGTAGAAGCTGCAGCAGGACAGGACTATGAAGAATTTGGCAAGAAAGATGTTGCCAAGATGGATGCTGCTGCTGTAAAGGAATTGCTGCTGGCAAGTGGTATGTTTGCCTTCATCAAGCAGCGTCCTTACGATGTTATAGCAGATCCGACAATTGCTCCGAAAGCAATCTTTGTGTCTTCATTCGACAGCAATCCGCTTGCTCCGGAGTTTGAATTTGCCTTGAAAGGTGAAGAAGCAAATTTCCAGGCAGGACTTGATGCACTGGCAAAAATAGCCAAGACTTATTTAAGTATTAGTGTAAATCAGAAAGCTGCTGCTCTGACACAGGCTAAGAATGTTACTGTAACTGTATTCGACGGACCTCATCCGGCAGGAAACGTTGGTGTACAGATTAACCACATTTCTCCTATTAATAAAGGTGAAACTGTTTGGACAATCGATGCACAGGCTGTGATCTTTATTGGTCGTCTGCTGAATACCGGACGTGTGGATCTGACTCGCATGGTAGCAGTGACAGGTTCTGAAGTAAAGAAACCTGCTTATTGCAAGTTGAAAGTAGGTGCATGCCTGACAAATGTGTTTGCAGGTAATGTAAACAAGGAAAAAGAATTACGCTATATCAGCGGTAATGTGTTGACTGGTAAGCAAATTACAGCTAACGGCTTCTTGGGAGCATTCCACAGTCAGGTAACTGTAATTCCTGAAGGTAGTGATGTTCATGAAATGCTGGGATGGATTATGCCTCGTTTCAATCAGTTCAGTACTAGCCGTTCATATTTTAGCTGGCTGATGGGCAAGAAAGAATATACACTGGATGCTCGTGTAAAAGGTGGTGAACGCCACATGATTATGTCGAACGAGTATGACAAGGTGTTGCCGATGGATATCATGCCTGAATATTTGATCAAAGCAATAATCGCCGGAGATATCGACCGCATGGAACAGTTAGGTATCTATGAAGTTGCTCCTGAAGACTTTGCTTTGTGTGAATTCGTTTGCTCTTCTAAGATGGAATTACAGCGTATCGTTCGTGAAGGATTGGATATGCTCCGTCGTGAAATGTGCTAATACTAACCAAAAGAATTAATAGAATAAATGAAAGCGTTAAGAAATTATCTAGATAAGATAAAGCCTAACTTTGAAGAGGGAGGCAAATATCATGCTTTTCGTTCTGTATTCGATGGTTTCGAAACATTCTTGTTTGTTCCGAATACTACTTCGAAGACAGGTACGCACATCCACGATGCGATTGATAGCAAACGTATCATGTCACTCGTGGTTATTGCATTAATACCGGCTTTGTTGTTCGGTATGTATAATGTGGGCTATCAGCATTATCTGCATGCAGGCATCAGCGGTAGTTTTATTGAAATGTTTGGCTACGGTTTTCTGGCTGTATTGCCTAAAATCATTGTTTCTTATGTTGTAGGTTTGGGAATCGAATTCGTTGTTGCACAATGGAAGAAAGAAGAAATTCAGGAAGGTTTCCTGGTTTCTGGTATGTTGATTCCGATGATTGTACCTGTTGACTGTCCGTTATGGATGCTTGCTGTAGCAACTGCTTTCTCTGTAATCTTTGCAAAGGAAGTATTCGGTGGTACAGGTATGAACATCTTCAACCCTGCATTGATTACTCGTGCATTCTTGTTCTTTGCTTATCCTACTAAGATGTCTGGTGATGCCGTTTGGGTATCAGGTGACAGCATTTTCGGATTGGGTAAGACTGTTGACGGTTTGACTGCTGCAACTCCGCTGGGTGTTGCCAAGGTTGCTGAATGTCCTGAATTCTCTTGGGATATGGTTACTGGTCTGATTCCGGGTTCTATCGGTGAAACCAGTGTAATTGCTATTGCAATTGGTGCTGTTATCCTTTTATGGACTGGTGTAGCAAGCTGGAAGACAATGTTGTCTGTATTTGTAGGTGGAGCTGTCATGGGATGGATTTTCAATACAATTGGTCCTGATACAGGTGTAGCTCAAATGCCTTGGTACGAACACTTGTGCTTGGGTGGTTTCTGCTTTGGTGCTGTATTTATGGCAACTGATCCGGTAACTTCTTCACGTACAGAAAACGGTAAGTTTGTATATGGCTTCCTGATTGGTGCTATGGCAATCATTATTCGTGTGTTGAATCCGGGTTATCCAGAAGGTATGATGTTGGCTATCTTGCTGATGAATATCTTTGCACCGCTGATCGACTACGTTGTAGTTCAGAATAATATCTCTCGTCGTGCTAAACGTGCTATGTCTAACAAATAAAAACCGAATATACAATGAATACTAATAGTAACTCTTATACTATCATTTATGCTTCGGTAATGGTTGTTATCGTAGCATTCTTATTGGCTTTCGTGAACTCTTCTTTGCGTGATATTCAGGGAAAGAATGTAGAACTTGATACTAAGAAACAGATTCTTTCTTCTTTGGGTATTAAAGAGGTTCAGGATGCAGAAGCTGAATTTGCAAAAGTTGTGAAGTCTGATATGGTTGTAGCCGAAGACGGAACATTGACTCCGTATGAAGGTACTTTTGTTACCGGATATGAAAAAGAATACAAGGAAAACGGTCGCGCTCACTTGTTTGTTTGCGAAATAGACGGTCAGACTAAGTATGTTATTCCTGTTTACGGTGCTGGTCTTTGGGGCGCTATTTGGGGCTATGTTGCACTGAATGAAGACAAGAATACTGTTTATGGAACTTATTTCTCTCATGCATCAGAAACTCCGGGTTTGGGAGCTGAAATTGCTACCGACCATTTCCAGAATGAGTTCAAAGACAAGAACGTACTGGAAGAAGGTGCTATTGCATTGGGTGTTGTAAAGAATGGTAAGATTGAAAAACCTGAATATCAAGTTGACGGTATTTCAGGAGGTACAATTACTTCTCTTGCCGTAGATAAGATGCTGAAAGATTGTATGGGACAATATACCAAGTTTTTAACTACTAAAGAATAATTAAGGAGGAGATAATAATATGGGAAGTTTATTTTCAGCTAAAAACAAAGAAGTATTTTCTACTCCGTTGGGTTTGAATAACCCGGTGACCGTTCAGGTTTTGGGTATTTGTTCTGCATTGGCGGTTACATCTAAGTTGGAGCCTGCTATTGTAATGGGACTTTCTGTTACCATTATTACAGCTTTCTCTAATGTTGTAATTTCTTTGATCCGTAAGACAATTCCTAACCGTATCCGTATTATCGTACAGTTGGTTGTTGTTGCTGCTTTGGTTACTATCGTAAGTGAGTTGCTGAAAGCATTTGCCTATGATGTAAGCGTACAGTTGTCTGTATATGTTGGTCTGATCATCACTAACTGTATTCTGATGGGACGTCTGGAAGCATTTGCTATGGCAAACGGTCCATGGGAATCTTGTTTGGATGGTATTGGTAACGGTTTGGGATATGCAAAGATTTTGGTAATGGTTGCATTCATCCGTGAACTGTTGGGTTCTGGTACATTGCTTGGTTTTAACATTCTGAACTACGATGCAATAAAGAGCGCAGGCTATGTAAACAATGGTTTGATGCTGATGCCTCCTATGGCATTGATTATTGTAGCATGTATTATCTGGTATCAGCGTGCTAAACACAAAGAATTGCAAGAAAAAGAGTAATAATTCATTGAAGAACGGATATTGGAAAATGGTAATCCCGTTTGCCATAGAAGTTCTTAACTAAAACAAGATTATGGAACATTTTATAAGTTTATTAGTCCGCTCTATCTTTGTGGACAATATGATTTTTGCATTCTTCCTGGGTATGTGCTCTTACTTGGCTGTTTCGAAGAATGTAAAGACTGCACTGGGACTGGGTATCGCTGTTACCTTTGTGCTGGTGGTAACATTGCCTGTCAACTATCTGCTCCAGACTAAAGTGTTGGCTGCTGATGGTATTTTGGGTATCGATTTGAGCTTCTTGAGCTTTATCCTCTTTATTGCCGTAATTGCCGCAATTGTACAGTTGGTAGAAATGATCGTTGAACGTTTCAGCCCTTCGTTGTATGCCTCACTGGGTATTTTCTTGCCTTTGATTGCTGTAAACTGTGCGATTATGGGTGCTTCATTGTTCATGCAGCAGCGTATCAACCTTACTCCGTCTGATTCTAAGTTTATCGGTGATATCTGGGATTCAATCTCATATGCACTCGGATCAGGTATTGGTTGGTTGCTTGCTATTGTAGGTCTGGCAGCTATTCGTGAAAAAATGGCATATTCAGATGTTCCTGCTCCTTTGAGAGGATTGGGCATCACATTTATCACTGTAGGCCTGATGGCAATGGCGTTTATGTGTTTCTCTGGTTTGAACATCTAATAAAGAAAGGAATAAACAATGGATATGAATTTTATTTTAGCAAGCATTGGAGTATTCCTTGTGACTATTCTTGTGCTGGTAGTTATTCTGCTGGTAGCTAAGAAATTCTTGGTTGCTTCAGGAAATGTAAAGTTGACTATCAATGGCGAGAACCAATTAGAAGTTGAATCAGGTTCTACATTGTTGAATACATTGGCTGTAAATGGTGTATTCTTGCCTTCTGCTTGTGGTGGTAAGGGTTCTTGCGGACAGTGTAAATGTCAGGTTGTTGAAGGTGGTGGTGAAATATTGCCTTCTGAAGTGAGCCATTTCAGCCGTAAACAACAGAAAGATCACTGGCGTTTGGGTTGTCAGGTGAAAGTGAAAGGTGACTTGTCTATCAAGGTTCCTGAATCTGTAATGGGTGTAAAAGAATACGAATGTACAGTTATCTCTAACAAGAACGTGGCTACCTTTATTAAAGAATTTAAGGTACAGTTGCCTAAGGGAGCTCACATGGACTTCATTCCGGGTTCTTACGCTCAGATTAAGATTCCTAAATATGAAATGGATTATAACAAAGATATCGATAAATCACTTATCGGTGATGAATATCTTCCAGCATGGGAAAAATTCGGTTTGTTTAATCTGAAATGTAAAAATGAAGAAGAAACAATCCGTGCTTATTCTATGGCTAACTACCCGGCAGAAGGTGACGTATTCATGTTGACAGTACGTATCGCTACTCCGCCGTTTAAGCCAGACCGCAGTGGATTTATGGATGTAATGCCAGGTATCGCTTCATCTTATATCTTTACTTTGAAACCAGGTGACAAGGTATTGATGAGTGGTCCTTACGGTGATTTCCATCCTATCTTCGACTCTAAGAAAGAAATGATTTGGGTAGGTGGTGGTGCCGGTATGGCTCCGCTTCGTGCACAGATTATGCATATGACTCGTACATTGCATACTACTGACCGTGAATTGCACTATTTCTACGGTGCTCGTGCATTGAACGAAGTATTCTATCTGGAAGACTTCCAACAGCTTGAAAAAGACTTCTCTAACTTCCACTTCCATCTGGCACTTGACCGTCCGGATCCTGCTGCTGATGCTGCAGGCGTGAAGTATACAGCTGGATTTGTTCATCAGGTAATGTATGAAACATATCTGAAGAATCATGAGGCTCCTGAAGATATCGAATACTACATGTGTGGTCCTGGTCCGATGTCGAAAGCTGTTGTTAACATGCTTGATAGTCTGGGCGTTGAAAGCTCTTCAATCATGTATGATAACTTCGGTGGATAATTTAACGAGTTTTCTAAACTATAATAAAAAGCCTTTGATGTAAGTCAAAGGCTTTTTTATTATCTATTATATTCTGATCTGTCTGATTTTGAAATTTATTCCTTTTCCATTTCTATGTTATAAATAACAGGATCGTATTTGTTGATTTTTCCTGTTCCTAAATCTATCAGAAATCCTGGCCAGAATAATATATTCCACAATGCTTTGGCATTAAATGCCGATTCGATAACAAACGGGGTGTTCTTATATCCTTCTTTCTTGGCGATCACAGTCCTGTCGGAAAGTTTCTTTTTTAGTCTGAAGGTAGTAGATCCGCCTTCTTTGATTTCTGCTAATTTTACATTGTTTGCAGCGTCGTAAAGTTTTGTTCCATTTTCTCCCGTAATGGTGATAGATTGCTGTGTACTTGAAAAAATACTCATGCATGATGACAAGCCAAGGACTGGAATAACCATCATTAATAGAATAAAATGCTTCTTCATCTTAGGTCTTTTGGGTTTATTTTTTTATAACTCTTGGGCCATTCGAAGAGTTTAGATAAGTAGCTTATATTAATATTATTTAGTAGATTCGTTGTTCTCTTTCTGTTTTTTTTCAATCAGCATATTCATAAAGGCTGAACTGATGATACCTGTAGGTATGGCAATCATGGCTATGCCAATCAGGCTGATGATGCTGCTCAGTAATCTGCCGAGGGGAGTAATGGGATAAATGTCACCGTATCCTACAGTTGTGAATGCTACGATAGCCCACCAGAAGCCATCACCTATATTCTCGAAAGCTTCAGGCTGTGCATTCCGTTCGATATAGTACATTAAGATACCGGAAAAACCTAACATAATGCCGCAGGCTGTATAAGCGGTAATCAGTTCTTCTCTGACAGTTTTTAGTACGGTGCCAATCATCTGAAAAGAACGTGAATAGCGTATCAGTTTGAAAATGATCAGTACATAGGCCAGCACAACCAGATGTACGTGTGGCGTTTCTTTATATAGATAAATAACGACAAAGGGCAGAATCGCTACGCAGTCTATGATTCCATAAAAAGAGATGATATAGCGTAAGCGTGCCTTCCATGCGTGTTTGCAACTGGCATATTGTACTGGAGCCGCTGCGATTCGTAGCCCGTATTCAATGGTGAAAATAAAGGAAGCAAGATAGTTGAATGTATATAAATGGTTGTGGTAAGGAGCGGATTCCTCGAATGAACCATATATGATGGAGCAAATGGAGCCAATGATGAAGAACAGTACAAAGTATTGAAACCATTTTTTCATCAGCTGGAGATGAATCATTCGGTATAATTTTTCATGGCGGATGAAGTATGGAAATTTTTCTCGTAATGGATTCATGAGGTTGTGTGGATCTGTATTCATTTTTCCTATGATTTTTTTCGTTTAAACAAGGTGTAATTTGTCTTTTACAGCTTTTGGTAATAAAAGTCTTTACTGTATGACAAATATAGTTTTTTCTTCCACAATAATAGGAAAAATAGAAGGATAAAAATATAGATGTAAGCTTTTTGCAAGTATTTTAATAGAGAGCATTGCTTAAAGAGATATTTAAAACAGAATAGAGCAATGTTTGTTTCTGCTCTTTCAGATTGTCGTTAATGTGTAGTATTTATTACCTTGATGTTACAAATATTATTCTATCTTATATGTTATGACATACTTTATTTGATTTATATCAATAAATGATAGTTGTAATGCGCTTTTTTAGTAAATCATTTGTATGTTGTACAATATATTTTCTACCTTTGTTGCGGTAAAAAGTTTGAGCTCAAACTAGACTAGGTTTAAAGATAATATTTTTAAGGTAACACAAGTTTTTAGGTAACATTAAAATTTAGGTATTATGAGAAAATTAGGATTTACATTAGTAGCAGCATTGGCATTTTCTGTTTCTGCATTTGCTAACAACGCAAATGATACGATTAACGTTGCTGGAAAATGGGATGGTGCTATTAACAAAGCAAAATTGACAAAGTACTTGCAGCTTTCTTCTCAGCAGAATGAGCAGGTAGCAAGCATTTGCGATTATTTTCAAGAACAGATGAATGTTGCGAACAGTTCAAAGAAAAATAGCGATCAGAAAGTGCGTAACGCAGTTTACGGTAATCTGAAACTGATGAAGAATACTTTGACTGAGAAACAATACAGCGACTATCTGCGCTTGATGGCATTGACATTACGCAATAAAGGTATTGATATCCAGAAATAATAATACAAAGCGGTATAAAAGAGTCACCTCGGACAAGTGTAGTGTATTCTTGAAAAAAGAATAAACTTCATTGTGTCCGAGGTGATTTTTTATTATAGGCTAATTGGGTAACTATATGATAAAGTAAAAAAGGTTGTCTTAAATTTATTTTGAAGTCCCCCAAAAAAATGGAAGAGCTAAACATTATTCAGTTATAGAAGGAGTCCGATAGCGGAGTCTTTCTATAACTGAATGTTTTTTATACGTTTAGCTGCTAGATAACTATTTATTAGAATCTGATTTCCTTTTTCTCAGAATCTTATTTCTGTCAGCTGCATTTATGATTTATCCTTCAGCATATCTTCCAGACGGAGCAATTCATCTCTGTATTGTGCTGCTTCGATGAAATTGAGCTTTTTAGCGGCTTCCTGCATAAGTTTGCGTGTACGTTCCATACTTTTCTGCAACTGCTCTTTTGACATGTATTGAACAATCGGATCGGCTGCAGCTTGTATGTGCTCTGTATTTTCCACATATGCTTTGGGCTGTTTGGAAGATGTTTCTCCTGTTGTTTCCAGCAGGGCGTTGTTTCTGTTCTTTTTGATTTGCTGGGGAGTTATTCCGTGAGTTTCATTGTAAGCTAGCTGCTTTTCGCGTCGTCGGTTAGTTTCGTCGATAGTTTGTTTCATGCTGTCTGTTATTTTGTCGGCATACATGATAACTTTTCCATTGACATTACGTGCTGCACGTCCGGCTGTTTGGGTAAGAGAACGATGTGAGCGCAAGAATCCTTCCTTATCAGCATCCAAGATAGCTACAAGCGAAACCTCAGGCAAGTCCAATCCTTCACGCAATAGGTTAACTCCGACTAAAACATCATATATGCCTTGTCGTAGATCCTCCATAATTTGTACACGTTCCAATGTGTCGACTTCACTGTGTATGTATGTGCAGCGTATGTTATGACGAAGGAGATATTCTGTAAGTTCTTCAGCCATACGTTTTGTTAAAGTCGTGACAAGAACTCGCTCCTTTAATTCAATGCGCTGCTGGATTTCTTCCATTAAATCGTCTACTTGATTCAAGCTTGGACGAACTTCAATAATAGGATCTAGCAATCCGGTTGGACGGATAACTTGTTCTACAACAACTCCTTCACTTTGAATTAGTTCGTAATCGGCAGGGGTGGCACTCACATAAATTACTTGTTTGGCCATCTCTTGGAATTCTTCAAACTTTAGCGGACGGTTATCCATGGCTGCCGGCAGACGGAATCCATATTCTACCAGATTCTCTTTACGGGCACGGTCTCCTCCATACATTGCACGTATTTGTGGTACACTCACATGGCTTTCATCTATGACAATCAAAAAGTCTTTGGGAAAGAAATCCAGCAAACAGTAAGGTCGGCTGCCTGGCTCTCTTCCATCAAAGTACCGGGAGTAATTTTCTATACCGGAGCAGTGTCCCAGTTCCCGGAGCATCTCCATATCGTATGTGACGCGTTCGTACAGTCTTTTAGCTTCATATGGCTTACCTTGTTCTTCAAAGAAAGCAACTTGCTTGGTCAAATCATCTTCAATCTGATGAATAGCTTTCAATGTGCTCTCTTTGGTAGTCATGAAAAGATTGGCAGGATATATTTTATATTCGTCAAAGCTGCCGGTCCGGTGTCCGCTGACAGGATCTATTTCTTCAATCGCATCGATTTCATCATCCCAAAATATGACACGGAGTAAATGATCGGTATAAGCCAGTGAGATGTCAACAGTATCACCTTTAACACGGAAGTTTCCTCGGTTTAGCTCAATATCGTTACGTACATACAAGCTGTCAACAAGTCGCCGCAGAAATACATTTCTGTCCAGCAGTTTGCCTTTTTTTATCTCTATGACATTGTTGTAAAAGTCAGCAGGATTTCCCATACCGTAAATACACGATACGGATGAGATGACTATCACATCGTTTCTACCAGAAAGTAGGGCAGAGGTAGCGGCAAGACGCAACTTGTCTATCTCCTCATTGATAGCTAAGTCTTTTTCTATATACGTATCGGTAGACGGCAGATAAGCTTCGGGCTGATAATAGTCGTAGTATGATACGTAGTATTCTACAGCATTATGTGGAAAAAAATTCTTGAATTCACCATATAATTGTGCTGCCAGTGTTTTGTTGTGGCTTAGGATCAGTGTCGGCTTGTTGATGTTTTTTATGACATTGGCAATTGTAAAAGTTTTACCTGATCCTGTTACACCCAATAATGTTTGGGCAGGAACTCCGGATTTTACACCTTCTGTCAGTTGTGCGATTGCTTCCGGCTGATCTCCTGTCGGCTGATAATCTGATACAAGTTCAAAATTCATTTTGCACATTTATTAAATAAGGTGTAAAAATACACAATATTTTTGTCAGAGATATTGCAAGTGCAAATTTTATATTAAAAAACATTGAGTTATTGCATTATTCGGTGGAAAAGAGTACTTTTGCACATCTATATTGATAAACATGAAAAAGTACATCGTTATGGCCATCCTTTCTGCTGGAGTATTATCTTCATGCGGAGAGTACAATAAAGTGCTGAAGAGCACAGACAACGAATATAAATACGAAGCTGCAAAGAGTTATTTTGCAAAGGGACAAAACAGTAAGGCTGCTACTCTTTTGGAAGACTTGGCATTGATTATGAAAGGAACGAGCAATGCGGAGGAGTCTGCATATATGTTAGCTATGACTTACTATAATCAAGGAGACTATATTACAGCTTCGCATTATTTCAATACTTATTATACAACTTATCCCCGGGGAACTTATACCGAGCTGGCACGTTTTTATAGCGGCAAGGCTTTATATTTGGATACTCCTGAACCTCGTTTGGATCAGAGCAGTACATATAAGGCTATCGAAGAGTTGCAGATGTTTATTGAATACTTCCCCGAAAGCGACCGTAAGGAACTGGCCCAGAATATGATTTTCGAATTGCAGGATAAACTGGTTGAAAAGGAATTCTTATCAGCTTTATTGTATTATGATTTGGGATCGTATACCGGCAACACTGTATATAGCAGTACCGGAAATAATTATCAGGCTGCGGTAGTAACGGCACAGAATATTTTGCGTGAATATCCTTATACCAAAAGACGTGAAGATCTTTCTATTCTGATTTTGCGTGCGAAATATGATATGGCAAAAGAGAGTGTGCCTGAGAAGAAAGAAGATCGTATGCGTGAAACGATAGATGAGTATTACGCATTTATCAATGAGTTCCCTGAAAGTAAATATAAAAGCGAAGTGGAACGAATATTTAAAGATGCAAGTAAGTTTGTAAAAGACGAAGAAAATTAATCAAGGTTTATAATTAAATAAAAAATTATGGATTACAAAAAGACAAATGCTCCTACCAATACCGTAACTCGCGACTTGATGGAACTGTGTGAAGATACTGGTAATATCTACGAAACAGTAGCAATCATCGGCAAGCGAGCAAATCAGATTGCGGTAGAAATGAAGAATGACTTGTCAAAGAAACTGCAAGAGTTTGCTTCTTACAATGATAATTTGGAAGAAGTTTTCGAAAACAGAGAGCAAATTGAGATTTCACGCTATTATGAAAAATTGCCGAAACCAACTCTGATTGCTACTCAGGAATATATTGAAGGTAAGTTATATTACAGAAACCCTGCTAAAGAAAAGGAAAAGTTACAGTAAGAAAATATTAATTGAACACAGAAACGCATAATTGCAGGAAGTGATTTTATATCTCTGTGAGGATGCGCTTCTGTGTTCTTTTTTTGTTATATCCTCGTATTTCTAATATTATTTGATTATGATACAACGTATTCAGACTGTTTATTTGCTTATTGTTGCCATTTTTATGGTGCTGATGATGTCTTTTTCTGTGGGACATTTTTATACGGAAACAAGCGTGTCAGACATGACAAATCTGGCTGTTATTGCTCCGGATGGAACTATGAATTATGCTCCCTGGGCATTGTTTGCCATTCTTATGGTTGTAGCAATTCTTTCACTTGTTACAATATTTCTGTATAGAAAGCGTATGTTGCAGATCCGTCTGACATTGTTCAGCAGCATTATTCTTGTGGGATATTACGTAACACTGGCAGCGTTTGTGTGGGGAACACTGAAAGAATGTGGCAGTTTTACTCCATCATGGACTTTATGTCTGCCTCTGATTTCAATCATCCTGAACTGGTTGGCTATTCGTGCTATCGGAAAGGATGAAATGCTAGTAAAAGCATACGAGCGTTTACGCTAAAAATATTATTCTTTTTAAAAAGTAATATCCCGGCAAACAGGAAGTATCCATAGTTTGCCGGGATATTTTTTTGTGGGTTTCATTTGATGTTAACCTTCTTTGCGACATTGACTTCAGTGCAAAGAAGGTTAACTGTTTTTTTACAAGAGAAAAATTATTTGCTCCCTGCTGTTATTTTAAGCTGAAAATCAGCAAAAGCCAATGCTGATTTTTTCCGGTAACTTCCTTGAGGCCAGAATAAAAATCCACGTGATGTTAAATGGTCATTGCAGAGAATGGGTATTTGTACTAGTCCGGCTTCTCCGCGTACAGCTGCCTGTGTCAGTATGGTTGCCCATTGTCCACTTTTCAGTGCGTGAATAATTGTATGGACGTCGTCCATTTCTACACCTACAGTCAGTTCCAATTGATGTTTACGACAGAGTTCTTCGATTTTCTTTCTTGTCGCAAATCCTCGTTCGGGCAGTATCAGAGGAGTTTCTGAAAGTCGTTTCAGCGTAATGGAAGATAAGCCTGCCAGAGGATGAGAACTGTGAACAATGAACTGTAGACGAGAAGAAAAAAGTGGAATTGTTTCAAAATCATCGGTGAGATCTTCAGGCTTAAACGACAATACAAAATCAAGGCCACTTCCATCCAGTTGCTTCAAAAGTTCTTCGGAAGTTGCAAAAGTGATTTCTACTTTAATTTTGGGATAGGCCCGATTGAAAAGTTGTAATGCTGCTATCAGCAAGGGACTCATGCTATAAGTTACGCCTATGTGAAGCACGCCGGTTTCAATACCTTTCAAATCACGGATAATTTGTTTCCCGTCTTCAGCATCGTAGATAGCTCGTGCAGCATAAGGCAAGAAAGCTTGTCCGGCTTCAGTCGGTACGATACGTTTGCCGATACGGTCGAAAAGCAGAACATCCAGTTCTTCCTCCAACTGCTTGATTTGCTGGGAAAGTGTACTTTGGGAGATATGCAATATGCGTGCAGCTTCCGAGAAATTCTGCCGTTCACACGCTTCTTTGAAGTACTTCAGTTGTCGCAATTCCATGCATTAATCGTTTTTATCTATAAGACTTATCGGAAAATAGAATTTTGCAAATATATACAAATAATTTTCATTCCGCTATCTTTATACAAAACAAAAACAAACAAGATGAAAAAGATAATTGGTTCTGATTGGGGTTATTCAATTACTATCTTATCGATGATGAGGAGTTTGAAAGTGGATAAACGAAAAACTTTATATATCGAGTTACTATGAAAGCTGCCGTTTTGTATTATAGTCACAAAGGAAAGACTGCCGGATATGCCCGTGAAATAACAATGTATCTCTGGTCGAAAGGTCTGAATGTCAGCCTGAGTTCTGTATCTGATGCTGTTCCGGAAAAACTGTCAGACTGTGATTTCCTTGTTTCCAGATGCTGGACCTGTGGATGGTTTGTGGTTGGACAGCACCCCCACAAGCGCTGGAAGGCTTTCAGCCGGCGAATTCGTGGACTTGTAAAAGCAGAACGTACGCTTTTCTTTACCACTTATAAGTTTCGGACGGGTAGCATGTATACTTGTATGAAGCGTACGATGGGTGTTCCTGCCTCGTGTTCAGTCCCTTTCTTAAAATCCCGCACCGGATTTCTGACAGAATCGGATAAAAAACAATTGGACCAATTTATCGCTATGTATTCTATTCATTAACTATTTTATAATGTAATATTGTATGGAAAATAAAAAACTTACAACTGCTTCAGGTGCGCCTGTAGCCGACAATCACAATGTTGCCACCGCTGGACGCCGTGGGTCGGGCAACTATGTGTGGCTGGCAAAGATTGACAAGCTCAACCGAGTCAAGGAATACCTGTATTCTAAAACCGATACAGCGGAGCGAATCCGCAAGCTGGGCTGGAACGCCTCCGAAGAGTTCTTTGCTTTCGGTAACGGCATATTATACGGCGGCACTTTCAAGGATGTCGATGACTTAGGAATCGTCCGTGGTGTCAACGGCAAGGCGTTTTATATTCCGGCGACTTCCAAGATTTATCTCCATAACCCGGAAATCTTTCAGTTTGAGCGGTTGATGGTCCATGAGAACCGCAACGGCGTCAAACTGTATGATTTCGCTTCAAGGTTAATTGGGGTGTTTGGAGAGAACGCCTCTATTGCTTTGTGTTATCTCCTTGCCACCCTGTTCCGTGACATTATATTCAGGCGAACCCGGCATTTCCCCATTCTGAACCTCTTCGGTGAAAAGGGAACCGGTAAGACGACACTTGCCACTTCGCTCCAATCCTTCTTCCTGCATGGGGTTGATCCACCCAACCTTGGTGTCACCTCCGTTCCGGCAATGAACGACCGCGTATCACAGGCGGTCAATACCTTGGTGGTTCTTGATGAGTACAAGAATGACCTTGACATCCGCAAGATAGCCTACCTCAAAGGTCTTTGGGGCGGTGGTGGTCAGACCAAGAAGAATACCAATACGGACGGGATGGCTGCACAAACCATTGTCAGTACCGGAGTTGCTTTATGCGGACAGGACAAACCCACGCAGGATATGGCACTCTATACCCGTGTCATATTCTTAGCATTCTCCAAGACATCGTTCAATCAAGTGGAGAAAAGGAACTATGAAGACTTGGTTGCGCTATGCAACATGGGACTGACCCACTTGACCATCGAGATATTGAGTCTTCGGGAATTGTTTGAAAAGAACTTCCCGGAAACCTATTCCATTACCAAGAGGGAACTGGCGGCAAAGTTTGAGAACGAGAGCATCCATGACCGTATTTTCGGAAACTGGGTCATCCCGTTGGCGGCTTACCGAACTTTAGAGACGGTATTGGATGTGCCATTCAGTTATGCCGAACTCTTTGAGACGGCTGTCAATGGCATCCGTAGCCAGAACGAACTGGCACAGGAAAGTTCCGAAGTCGCCGACTTCTGGAGTATGCTGCAAGGATTCCAGACCTCAGGGAAATGTGTGGATAAGGCACATTACCGCATTCGCTATATGAAATCGTTCCGACCCATTTCCGTCAAGGAAGATATTGAGTTCAAAGAAGCACGCCCCATCCTCTATTTGAATATGGCGGCGGTGGCATCTTTATTCAATAGTCGGAACATGAACGCTACCGCCAACCGTTCCAACTGGTCAACTATCATGTTCTACCTGAAATCTCATTCGTCATACCTCGGTTTGAAACAAAATAGGTTTACAATTCTGTTGCCCAGTGGTCTGCCTGACTACTCGATTGAGATAGTCAATAATGAACAGGTCAGGAAAGTCAAAATCAACCGTCCGAAGGCGTTGTGCTTTGATTATCTGCAATTGAAGGAAGCGTTTGGCTTGGAACTGGAAACGGAAGTAATAACCGATGTACAAGATTCCGAAGATTAGGCATTTTTTTGAAATGGGAATTATCATGAATGATTTTGTTCACATAATCATCCATGTTTACAAATTCATGAACGTGACAAAATAATGAACACAAAATTTGTTCAAGTGAGGAATGTTCACTAATTTTGCATTGTTCATTAATTTATGAACAGTATATAAAGACTGAACAACAAAGCGTGTATATGGGAACTGAGTATTTGGAATTACTTAATGAAGCCATTTTCAATTTGAAGGAAACGACAGGGAATGGTAGTATTGCCATTTGTGATGAATTGAATAAAACAATTTGCATCAATGGCATAAGATTTTATTGTAGTATAAAAAAGACAATAAGTAACACCAATGTATTTTCTGCCATAGAAGAAATTAGAAGCAAACGTAAAAGCAAAAGTATGCCCATGATTTTAATTACCAATAAAATCTATCCTAAGTTAGCAAATACGCTTGCAGACAATCAAATCAATTGGATAGACAAAGCGGGTAATTGCGACATTAGACATGAGAATCTGACCATTAAGATTATCGGACAAAAGAATAACACGTCCACCAAGACGAGTACGGTTTCAAGAATAAGCGAGGCAAACATCAAGCTCATCTTATTTTTCTTGCAAAATCCAGAAAGTGTAAATTGGCCTTATCGTGAGATTCAAGAAAAAGTAGGACTATCTCTTGGCACTATCACAAAAGTATTTGACCTATTGAAAGCTAAACGTTACTTAGTGCAAACCGATAAAGGAAGACGACTTGCCATGCGCGAAGAGATTATTGAATGGTGGCAACAACAATACAATGAGTTTTTGAAGCCTAAATTACTTGTAAATCGGATGGCTTTTCGTACCCCCGAAGCGAGAAAAAAATGGAAAGAAATGGTACTTCCCAAAGGCATGTATTGGGGAGGTGATTGTGGTGCTAACTTAATTGACGGATATCTGATTCCAGGCGAATTTGAAATTTACACAGATGTGGTAAGTTCGTTGCTTCTTCGGACTGGTATGGTAATGCCCGCCTCGGACGGAGAAATACACATCTACAAGAGATTCTGGATTGGGGAAGAATCAGAAAGCCTTGCCCCCATCTTAGTCATTTATGCAGATTTGATGGGCACCGGAGATAGTCGATGCCATGAAGCCGCTTTAAGAATAAAAGAAAATGGAATATAAAATCACACGAGACACATTACAAAACGATCTGCTTTATGATACCCTTAAAGCATTAAGTAAAGTGATGTATGACCTACAACTGGACGTGTATGTTGTAGGCGCATTGGCAAGAGACATTGCCATGGAAATACTTAAAATGCCGTCCTCGCCAAGAAGAACGGCCGATCTTGATGTTGCTATAGCATTGAAAGATTGGAGTCAGTTTGAGTTGTTAAAGGAACAACTTCTGAAAAATAATTTCGTTAAAGGAAAGCCTAAACAACGATTTTATTACAAAGGTGAAGATAGTAACAACGATTATGAAATCGACATCGTTCCTTTCGGCGAATTAGAGACCGATGAGAAAGTTGCATGGCCACCTGAAGGCAATCCAGAAATGTCTGTCAAATGTTTTAAAGACGTAATGAATATCGCTGACACAGTAGTAATTGATGATACCATTACTGTAAAAATGGCTCCTTTGTCCGGCCAATTCTTGATTAAGTTTGATACATGGATAGACCGACACTTGCTTACCGACAAAGATGCAGCCGATATGCTTTACATAATGGATAACTTCTATTTGGCATATGTTTCATTCAAACAACCTGTACCTGATGAAGTCCAGGAAACGAGTGAAAGTTTTGACCTTTTGAATGGTGGCGCCCGATGGATTGCTTGTGAAATGAGGGAATTTCTTACCAATGAACACCTTCAATTCTACACCAATCAACTACAAGAACAGATTGAGCTGGATGAAAACAGTCCACTGATAAGAACTATGAGCAACAAATATTCTGCAAGCGACTCACATATGATTGTAAGAAATGCGCTTATCGGGATGGTTGAAGTATTAAAGAAAGGAGGACACAATGAAGATTGATAGTTTTTCTATAGAAGGCATACACTATTCCAATGAAGATAGTTTATCAGTCCTTCAAATTACAGACAATAAGGCTATTGCAGTTTTGGCAGATGGTATGGGCGGTTTAACATTTGGCAAGGTAGCTGCCGATTTGATTGTGAATTCAATTACAGACTTTATCTGTGAACACGAAGGCGAATTAGCTGTTCAAGATTTATTAAATCAAGCGTTGGAATATGCTGATGAAATGGTTTCCAAAAAAAGTCTGGTGACTCATAGCAAAATGGGAGCAGCTGTTGCTATTGCATTTATAGATGGCAGCAACATTCACTATACTTGGCAGGGAAATGTTAGAATCTATCTTTTTGACCATGGTAAAGTTGCACAATTAACCTCAGACCATACATTAGATACCGGCTATGGCAAGCAGCTACTAACAAGATGTATCAAAGGTGCAGGTATAAGACCTGACGTACCATATCAATGTGAGAAGGCCAATACAGGAAGTGTCCTTCTCCTTTGCACCGATGGACTTTATAAACAAATCAAAGTTTGTCAGGTATTTGACAAGGTACTACCCATAGATGGAAAATATGAAGATGATGCTTCTTTAATAAAAATAGAATTATAGAAGAATGATTGAAAATAGGAACTCATCATCTTACTATATACCAAAGGGGCGATTAGCCCCTTTGGCCATAAATATTGACCACCTCCATTTTCATCCTCTCGGCTTTCCTGACCGTATAAGACGTACCGCCTTGGGGCTTGCCGTCATAATATGCAATCACACCGCAAGAATGCGAAAGCATATAATCATTACGTCTAAGCAAACATCCACGGAAATAGTTTCCGCTCAATACAACAACCTTGTCCGCCTTGGCAAGAATTTGGCGATAACGTTCCTGTTCAGAAGAATCCCATCGGTCGCTCTGTCCCGAAAACGGGATAACAGCAATCAACCGTATATCGGGAAACTGGTCTTTGAGCGACAGCACGACCTCTGCCGCCATCATGTCAAATCCTAATGCCACGCCACAATAGAAACGGGTCATACCCGACTTGCAAGCAAAAGCCACGGCTGCTGTCAGCCGTACTTTCACTCCCTCTTGCCGGACTAATGGGATAATCCGATGCCCCGTAAAGGTTATGGATTTCTCCCTTTCTAAACACAATACCTTTTCCATCAGCCGTTTACTTTGTAATGGGTTCTTGCCAGGAAAATACCACCAAGTACATTCGCTCCGAAACTTTCAAGCTGGCAGGCATAGAGGGCGTAACTCATTCCACGGGTGATTACATCATCATATACTAAAACACTCTTACCGTCAAACCACTTCTCGTCAAACTCCAAGATACTGACCTTTCGGATTTCCTTTTCAGCTTTTCGATGTTCATGGATAGACATCCGTTCACCACATACCTTTACATGGTCATAGCCGTTTATCGCTCCGGTCAGTTCACATACTCTTTTGCAAAAAGCCTTGTATCGGATTTCATTCTTCTTGTCCGTAGATGCCGGAACCGGGGAGAATACGATGTCTGTACACGTCTCGCCATATTGCTCTTTCATGCTCGATGCAGTCATCCGGGCAACTTTCTCGTAAGCCTTTCCATCCTTGAAGGCATAAATAAGTTCTCTGTCGGCGATTTCTTTCTCGCCCACATTCCGAATACGTTTAGGGAAATACTTGCAGAACCAAGTCTGAGGCTTGTCCAACTGCTTTTTGATGTTCTCGTCAATCTGTACCATACGCTTTGAATTATTTTCCCTTTTGTTTCAAGCTTTCCAGCTTGCCCAAGGGATATTTTTTGCTTTTCCAGCGTGTTGGCAGGCAATAAGGCAAATAAGGGAACAGCAAATACGCTCAACCCCGTTTGAGGAAGATTTGCCGTTTCCGGTTTGACGTTTGGTAATGCCGACAGAACCTTTGCAAAAGAATATCCGCAGAGGCAGGCCGGACTGAATCACATGAAGCAGTGAAAAAACACTTCATTGTGCGATGGTTGTAGAAACGAATGAATCCCCATACTACAGACTCGTTCTTTGTGCATTTTCAAAAAATAATATGCACACATTTCACGGTTGACAGCGTTGACAAAGCCTAAAAGACATCCTATCAATGACTTCATATAAAATGGATGCGTTGACAAACGTTGACAAACGTAGCCACTTTTCCCATCCCCCTTAAAATCCGGTGCCAAGCGTTGACAAAACCATGTATATATACTTTTTATATCTTTATTGAAAGAAAAAGATAATATATTGTACTACAGTGACTTTCAAACCGCATTTTCACGACAATCGAGTGTTGGCTTCTTTGTCAACGCTGTCAACCCTCAAATATATATCCTTCTCATTCTCGCAAAAACATTGCTTGTTTTCGCCCTCGTTTCCCTTGATGATTCATTCCGCAAAGTTTGGCACTCCTGCATATTTCCGACAAATCCATACAAATCATTGACATTCCATTATTTAACGTGTTGTTAAGTCACCCATAAGGTTGTAACTTTCACATCAAAACAGTCTCGGATTATGGGTTTACATACAATTTTAATGGGAATTATCCCGGAAAGGCTCTACACGGTCAATGAGGCAGCCCGCTTCCTTTGTGTTCATCGTTGCACCATCTATGCCTACATCAAACATTCTGAAAAGCCACTGCCTTTTGTCAGGCAACAAGGTAATATGCGGATTTTGTTTCAAGGTCACGACTTGACAGCGTATAAGGCGACCGGTCTCCCAAAGAAAGGGCGGAAACGGAAAAGTGGCATACCATAATCATCAAGTCAGCCGTGGCAATGTTACCACGACTGACAGATTCCTTATTCTTCAAATTTCTCCAAAAACCGTTTGAGCCGATTGTCACGAAGTAGCTTTAACGGGGTCGGTTGAAAGTTGGACTGCTGCCGTACTTGGAGTATGCCGAAGCCTTGCGCTGTAAGGTCAAGTTCCACTTCCGACAGTTCATTGAGGGAGATATAGCCATACTCATTCTCCAATAGTCCGATGACAATACCGAATAGAATGGCATCATCTTCTTCGGGTTCACCTTCGAGAATAAACCAACGAGCCGAACCGATGGCGAATATCGCCACGCAAACGGCTTCTTTGCCCTTCCCGTCTTGGGAATAAAGCGGATAGCCTTTCAAGGCTTCCACTAAATCGGGGGTTAATAATCTACACATATCAGTCAAATTCTATTTCATCTTCATATACATCTATCTCTGCGCCACTACTGAACTGCACGACAAAACCTCTTGCAGTTCTGCCTACGATTGTGCCTCTGTGGTAGCCACGCCACGGCTTTATCAGTTCACATTGTCGTCCGTATTCCGGAAAATCTGTTTCGTACATAATCATTGCTTTTTGAAATTCGTATATTCGGGGTCATAAATGAGGTTGTCCTCGGTCAGTCTGTCGTATGCCATTGCTGCAAGATGGGAAGCCCACTTGTTTCGCTCGTCATAACAACCTTTTTGATAATTGAGTGCCAACTGGCGTATAAAACCGATACAGACCTTGAACATCTGTTGCTGGAGATAGCGGTGTGCTCTGGTCAGTTCTCTGCCTGTACGCTCGGCGGAACACATCCGTCCGTTTACGAAGTTTGCAAACTCTTGGGCAAAAGCCTTGTCTTGTTCGGAGATTGTTTCTTCTGAAAATTCCTTGTAATCCATATTGATAAAATTTAGATGGTTGCTTGATGATAGATTTGTGGTTCGGATGACACATTGTAAATGTAGTTCCCGCATTGTACTAAAAGACAGTCCTTTCCATAGAAGAAATGTCTCATACCTCGAATACTTCCCGACTTGTGGAAATTAGGAAAGCGGTCGATACCGACTCTCTTGCCTTGTTCGATTGTCATTCTTTTTACTCGCATAGACCTTTGATTTTAGAGTTTATCTTTTCCCTTTTGTGAAGCTCTTATGAGCCTCTTGGTCGGGAGAGTCGTTTTTCGTGCGAGATTGCCACTACGGACAAGAGGGAAGATAAGACAAGTGTGAGGTCAGAGAGTACAGACGGAATACCCTAATTTTTGAGGAACGAGAAAATTTGTGGAAGGCTGCCGGCAAACCCTCCGACCGAAAACATAAGTGACACTTGATGTTCTTCCTGTCCGTAGTATTTTTGCACGGGAATACGTCACCGACCAAAAGGAACAATGCAATTCAGATAGCAGAAAAGTTCCCTATCATAAGTGTAACTTGCAGCAATAGGTCAGTCAATACTATCGTACAGCACAATACGATTAAAAAGAAACATATTGAATTTGTATTCCATACCATAAAATCAATCATTCTAATAACTTTTCCTATTTACCTATTTTGAAATTTGGTATATGCTTACAAAGAACAAAACAAGAATGAAAAAACTTATTTTACTTATGAGTTTGCTCCTGACAACTATCAGGTCTTTTGCTATCGACCCATCCGGAGCAAGAGTTGACTATGGGGAAAGTGGTATGAATATACCAACACCGCTCCTTATTTTGGGATTGATTATTGCCACTATCGGATGTTTGTTTATGGGAAATATGAAAGATGAAAATGGGAAGCGTGATTCTCCCGGAATGCTTTTATTAGGCATTCTTGGTGTCATAGGGCTTATTTTTGTATTCAGTTGTATGTAATAACTATATAAAACAATAAATATTAAGTGGGTACAAGTAAAAATATGGTCATTGTTGAATTGTGTCTGACAAATTCTTCATATCTTTACAATTGTGGTGCGCCCCATATACGAGCGTATTGCGGACATATTGAAGATGAGCGTCAAACACTCAGTTATCTGGTACTGAAAATCTGGACAATTTTCAATAAAACTATGCAGATGACAAGCAATGACGCTCACGCTGATGTGTATATCTCAGTTTTCTATGACTGTCATATATACCAAAAGCGTGAGCTTTTACTTGTTACTCATAGTTGGCAGTCCAGAGCCTCAGTATAGTAGCAGAGTATGAAGTTCACGCTTCTTTGTTGAAAGTGCAAATAGTAAACTATAATTGATATATGACATGAGAACGACATTAACATTAATCCTTATCCTTACCTCGTTTTTATGGGGTAAAGCTCAGACTTACACACTGGAGGATAAATGGGTTGACTGCGGAAATAATGCGCAGCTTCTCGATCCATATTATTCTTCTGGAGTCACTTTTACTTGGAGTGGTTCTGCAAAAGGAGGCAAAGCCAATGGGCAGGGAGTGGCTACAAAGTATGTAAATGGTAAATTTGAGTCCAAATATGAAGGTATGTACCGGAATGGCATTCGTGAAGGCAAAGGTACTTTCACGCATATGGATGGCTCTGTTAAAAACGGGTATTTTCGTAAACGGACAACTGACGGGCAAGGGAACCGCCAGAGATGAAAACGGGAATTCATACGAGGGAGATTTCCTCAACTATCGTATGCATGGTAATGGAATCCTTAGATGGGGCAATGGTTCAACTTTTGCAGGGTATATGGTCAATGATGCACCTTATACAGGTAAATTTACATCCTATACAGGGGACGTGACATATATCCAAAAAGGGCAACCTGTTGAACGTATTACGGAAACTAAGTCAGGTTATTCCCCGAAAATCGGTCAGCAAGTTAGAGAATACTTTGATGAGAATTGGAATCGTTGTGCCCCTAAGCAAGCCGCCTATTATCGTCTTATCACATATTCTGCTCCAAACAAACCAAAAGATATTGTAAAAGATTACTACATCAGTGGAGAATTGCAATCAGAACAATACCCGATATTCATTGACTATGATGATGAAGGCAAAACGTTCTTGGAGGGTATACAAAAATTTTATCACAAAAACGGTTCTGTTTCCGGGATAAAATACTATTACAATAATCTTCCAAATGGGCCTCAGACAGAATATTATCCGGATGGGAAAGTAGAATCTGAATCATTTTGGGTTATGGGAGTACCTAATGGAGATATGATACAATATTATCCTGATGGTAATTTTGCAACTGTTGCAAAATACGAAAATGGCAAACTGCATAATAACAAATACCTGCATATAGCCGAAGATCAAATGGTATTTTTGGTCTATAATGAAGACTTTGAGCGCAATCGAGAAACTTGGGAGTTTCAAGGACAGCCCGGTATTGTTCAGGTAAATGATGCTGAATCTATTTCAATACAAGCAAATCCGGAGCGTCAGGTTTCCGGCGGTATTTACACCGGTTTTGCCCCTATGAGCGATAACATAATAAGTGTTTTGACCAATCAGCGGAATCCGGGACAGGGAATCGTAACCCTACTCTTCGGATATAAGGATTGGGATAACCTATGTGCTTTTTCTATTGCAGGTGACCAATATTCGTTTACATACAAGAAAAATGGAGTGGTAGTACAGAACGATGATTGGAAAAAATCTCCGGCAATCAAACCTGATGTCAACAAACTGACCATCGTTAATAATGGAAACAAAATCACAATGTACGTCAATGATGAACCTCTTGTGCAGACAGGAAGAATCTATTATGATGGATCATTGTGTGGAATTTCACTGTATAATGGCTCAGAAATGCCAATTGTTATTGATGCCGCTCAGTTAACCGTCCAAGAGGTACTTGACCCACGCAATATTGCACAGGAATATCTGCCGGAAGACAAAAGTTCATCTGATGGTTGGAAAGGAAATGGATCCGGTTTCTTTCTGAACCCAAAAGGCTACATTGCCACAAATTATCATGTTGTAGAAGGGACAACAGCTTTACAAGCAAATTTCACCCGAAATGGGAAAACAGAATCCTATCCGGCTACAGTAGTAGTTACAGACCCACAAAATGATTTGGCAATCATTAAAATTGATGAGAAATCGTTCGATGGAAATAGTGCACTACCTTATGGACTCATGACACGCACTAAGGATACCGGCAGTGAGGTCTTTGCTATGGGATATCCTATGGCAGACGTAATGGGGTCAGAAGTTAAATTTACGGACGGAAAAATCAGCTCTAAGAGTGGTATCGGTGGCGATGTGAGAGTCTATCAAATTTCAGTACCTATCCAGCCGGGGAATAGTGGCGGACCATTGTTCGATATGGGTGGTAATGTTGTCGGTATCACAAGTTCGGGATTGAACCGAGATTATTTCAAATCGGAAAATGTGAATTATGCAATCAAGGCATCGTATCTAAAGAATCTTATGGAGGCTTGCCCTGAAGAGATAATTCTTGAAGAACGAGTTGAAACTCCGGTGTCATCAGCCACACTTACCGATAGAATTAAACAATATGAAGGATATGTAGTCCTGATACTTACAAAATAAATATCAAAATATAAACATTAAACATCAATAAGTATGAAAAAGATTTTATTTTTTCTGTCTATGATTGCCGTTTCATTCAGCGGTATGGCACAAGCAGTAGAAGAAAAGCCTGAAGTAAAAGGTGAAACCTCAGAATCATTGGCAGCTGTTAAGCTAGCAAATCAAGTGCTTCGCTACGGCTATGAGAACAAATCAACTCTTGCATTGCTTGACGCTCTCCAGATTTTTTCTGAGAACCCTACTCAAGCATTCAATGCAACCAAGAAGGGTGATGCTGTAGATGAATCCAAGGCAGACGGAAAGAAGGCGAAAGTGTCGTTTGACTATGAATCTGTTTTAGCTGATGCCAAAGCATTTGCAGATGGTGACCCCAATCTGCTTGCACTTATTGACAACATCGATGCTGAAGCAAAAGGTGCGCAGCGTGGTAATATTAACGGTCCATCGCGTGATTATTCAGCTGTAAATGGTAATAGCTATATCGATTATACTGCAAGTTTCGTGGCTAATGAATTGGCGGAAGTTCTTGTTTCCGGAGACGGAGATACCGATCTTGATCTCTATGTGTATGACTCTAATGGCAATCTTATTGCCAAAGATACTGATTACAGTGATGACTGTTATGTCCGTTGGGTTCCTGCTTGGACTGGACGTTACACAATTCGTATAGTGAATCGTGGACCGGTTTACAATCGTTTCGTCATCCTTACAAACTAAAAAAGTATTGTTGAGGAGATTGCCAACCTTTCAATCTTAATATACATGACAGAAGTGACCTACATGCGTAATATATTAAACCGGATGGCAGTATTTCTATTGTCATTCGGTTTTTGTGCTTCTTATGGAATGGCACAGAGTTCTCTGTCCGAAAGATTAAATTATGTTATAGAAACGCAAGACATAGAAAACGGCATCAAACTTTATAACGAGATTTCAGAAGCCGATTTGAAGCATCTGACAGACAGCATATTATTTGATTATCACTATTTAGGTGGATATATAAATAGTGAAATACCAAACCATGAGAAAGCGATTGTTCATCTTTTAGAAGCTAAGAGACTATGTGACACATCGCTTGGTACACATAGTGGTGCATATATGGAAATAATGCGAGGATTAGGCGATGAGTATATTGAATTGGGAAAGTATGAAGATGCCTTAGCTATTTATCAGGAAGGTATTACCAAGTCAATGTATATGAGAGGAGCCGCCTCTCATGATTTCGGCAATCTAATTATAGGGGTTCAAGAATGTTATGAGCTATTAGGATGGTTTAATGAGATTCCCAATCATCTATCTGATGCGTGGTCTTTTTGGTATAAAGATGAGACCCCATTAGTCACCTACACATATTTCCCATTGTGGAGGTTAGAACAGTTCTATAAACGATACGGAATGTATGAAAACGCATTATCTGTAAGCGATCAGATTGAAACCTTTATCAAATCAAAAGGTGGAGAAAACCATTCGGAACTTGCCGAGGCTCTATATATGAAAGGTAATATATTTGTTGAGATGAATCGTCCCGATGATGGCATAAAAGCCTTTCAGAAAGCTATGGAGATACTTAATGCTAATGGTTCAGATAACTCTAAATTGTTTGGATTGGTTGCCGGAAACCTTTTCATGGCACTTATATCGTCAGAGAGATTTGAAGAAAGTAATGATGTATTGAAACGTATTCAAAATTATAGTATATCGAATAACACACCAACATATAACAATGCACTATTTTCAGCAGCTAACAGGGTTGCGGATATGCGCAATTATGCCAAAGCTCTAACTTATAACTCTATTTTATTAGACTCTAATATCACGGACGAAGAAAGAACAGTTATAGAGAACCAGAGAAACTCTATTCTATACAATCAAGAAGTAGTGGAAGGTATGCCCACATTAGAAAGAACATTTGCGTCTTTACGACTTGGGCAGGATGACTGGTTTGAAACGGGACATAAGCTATCCAGCGGCTTTTATCTGCTCAAAGATCTCGATAAGAACTCTACTGTTCTTATTAAGATGTATAAGGCTATTGATCTCAATAAATCTATTGGAACTGATTATTATCTGTGGGTCATTAGTAATCTTTTCGGAGTAAGTTTAGATAAAGAAGAATATCAGGATGCTTTTAGATATGCAAATGAGAAGTGGAAATACATTTCACGATTATCTGATGTTTCTGAGACTTATCGTTATAATGCTCTAAATGATCTTATTGTTGCAAAAATGAAGTCAAACACTCTTGATAGAATAGATTCTGATCTGGAAAAAATTGAGAATTTCTATCGCGTGCAATATGGTGAGATGTCAAGTGAATACGCAACCTATCTTCATAATCGAGGGCGAGCCTATCAACTTCAGAACAAGTTAGATGAGGCAAAAGAAACTTTATTGCGATCAATTACCTTGCAAAATAAATTGGAAGGGAAGCCATTAGAAAGAACCGTCAAATACTATATGGAGGTTGAACAGCAACTGGGTGAACTATGAGGATTATCATTAACAAGATACTGGTAATACTATTATTGAGTTTATGCTCTGTGTTTAGTATGTGGTCGCAGAATGACTATGCCCGTCATTTGGAAATTATGTCGCAAGCTAACACCTTAGTAGGAGACAAGAAGATTGATGAAGCGATGTCCATTTTGCGTCAAAATAAAAACTTATTCCAATACGATGCTATTACTTTATTTAGGTATAATTGGCTAAACGGTGTTATTCTCTATCAAGTTGATAGATACTCTGAGGCACGTCCTTTTATCGTGGATGCTATTTCATTTCTTGATGCCAATGAGTCTGAGTTATCCGACCCTAATCTAACTCGTTTTTTGCAGATTTATTATTACGCTCCTGATATAGACTATAAGTTAGGGACCAATAAAGATATTTTAGTCAAGGGGTTGGAACGCGCTAAATATATCTATGAGTTAGCAGGAGCTACCTCTGAACCAATCTATTCATGGATTATATCTGATTTGAACTCTCTTCAGAACAGCAATCTTGATGTTGCCGCAGATGCATTGAGCCTCTTTATGTCTGGGGATTATGTCAATGCAATTCCATTATTGCAGAATGTTATAGCCTATTATCAAACAAATCAATCCACAGACTATATTCATTTAGTCGCGTGGTTGAAATCATTGGGAATGGCTTATATGTATGTTGGGGATTATAATAATTCAGAAAAGACATATTTATCGGCGGTCAGATTCTTAGAAATCCAAAACCTTCAAAATGAGAAAGCATACAGAATGATTTTGGATGCATTGGCAGTGTTATATGTTCAATTACAGAACTATGAAAAAGCCCTCGATTATAATACTCAGGCCAAGACCTTATATGAAAAGGCTTTGGATTTTGGGGAAGACTATGTAAGATGTGTTAGTAACTGTGCATTATGTCATAATGGATTAGGACATAATACTACGGCTAAAATGATGTTGGATGTCGCCTTGCGTCAAGTTAAACAAAATTTATCTGATACAACTGCAATCAGTGGCACTTTGAAAGATCTTAATCAATTATCTGGTAAGCCACTTGATGCTAAAAAAATAGATAAAAATCACTATATCCAAACACGGATTATTCCTTACGTTATGCTCCTTTCTAATTCAGCAACGGTATATTCTGAGTTAGGCTATTTTTCGAGTGCTTTACGAGCCATAAAGGAATCAATAAAAGTATTAGAAGAGTATGGATTAAAAGAAGCTTTACCATATAATAATATGGGAATGCTTTACTTCTATAAATCAAAATTTTCCCAATCTGTTGAATGGTTCTTGAAGAGTTATGAACTGTGTAGAACTCCGTATGAGAGTGATGAGATAGGAATAAATACCGCCTTAGGATTATATCTATCTAAGGATGCGTCAGCCTGTGCTTTTAGTGCCGATTTGTCTAAAAGAATGAGAAAAAATATTCAGAATATGTTTGCTTTTATGAGTGGTGAAGAACGCGCCATATATTGGAAGCATTTTGAGAATTATCTTCCCATGCTTAATCTTATCATTTACGAAAGCGGTAACGCTGATGCCTTTGGTACAATCTATGACAATATATTGGAGTCGAAAGGGCTTCTCCTTCGCTCTACTAATGCAATAAGAGATGCTATATTAAACTCAGGTAACGCATCTGATATAGCTGATTATACACGAATCGGAAAACTGAAACAGCAGTTGCTGAATGAAAAAGATGAAGAAACACGATTAGCCATAAAAAAGGAGATTGAGGCGATTGACAAACGACTAACTCAACACATAAACGCCAATACCGATTTTGCGGCCTCCAAGAACATCCGATGGGAGGAAGTCCGTAACGCTTTGACTAAAGATGATGTTGCTATAGAGTTCTACAATATTCCTCTTGTTTGGGGACTTGATTCTATCCAAACAATGGATGGCGAACCTCGTTATTGTGCAGTATTGCTTCGCAAAGGTTATAAATATCCTCACATAATCCCATTGTGTAAAGAAAGTAAAATTGATGACCTTGACCGTGAAGATCTGTATGAGACTGATTCAATCTATAATCTTATATGGCAACCTTTAGAAAGTGAGTTGAATGGTGTGAAGAATATTTATTTTGCGACTGATCGAGAGCTACACAAGATTGGTATTGAATACGCTCCGGTTTCAGAGAATGAGAATATTGGAGATAGATATAATCTTTTCCGTCTTTCCTCTACGCGAGTTTTAGCAGAAAATAAAACTACGAACCAAAAAGAGTCCGCTGTGCTTTATGGTGGATTGAAGTATGACTTAGGAAAAGATGAACTGATTGCAGAGAGTCGCGCAGGCGATTATCATCCCACCTATTCATCAAGAGCTTTCATAGTAGAGAATAGCCGTTACGGAGTTAAATATCTTCCCGGTACGCTTAAGGAGGTTGAAGAAATATCCCAAAACTTTAACTCCACTCCACGGCTGATTACAGACATAAGTGGCACAGAGGAATCTTTCAAATCTCTTGCCGGGTCTTCTACAGATATAATCCATCTTGCTACTCATGGATTCTTTTGGACTGATGAGGATGCGAAAAAACGTGACTATGTTACATTTCTAAACCCCAATAACAAGATTTTACAGTCAAACGAGGATAAAGCTCTAATGCGTTCAGGTCTCTTTTTCAGCGGTGCGAATATAGGTTTGAAAGGAGAATCATTGCCAGACGATGTGGAGGACGGAGTCCTAACCGCTTTGGAATTATCAAACATGAATCTCGGTCATGTTGATATGGTAGTTATGTCGGCTTGCGAAAGTGGTTTGGGGGAAACTTCAGGGGAAGGTGTTTTTGGTTTACAACGTGGATTCAAACTCGCCGGAGCGAATACTCTGTTAATGTCATTGTGGAAAGTTGATGATACAGCAACTCAGATGTTGATGAGCAACTTCTATAAAAATTATCTTTCGGGGAAATCCAAACAGCAGAGCCTGAAACTTGCACAGCTATCTCTCCGAAATAATCCTGAATATTCAGATCCTGAGTATTGGGCTGCTTTCATTTTGTTGGATGGACTAAATTAGAGATAATATGAGAGGTTATTTCAAGGCAATCATAACAATGCTTCTGTTGTTTGTTACAGATGCAATTCATGCACAAAAAGGTTTAGACTATTTGCGCTCAGAAGAACACTTATCAAATATGGATTTTAAAAACAAGAACTATCAAGAAAGCAAGAATCATTGCATAAATATTATCAATTATTACACCTACAACAAAAAGCAATGCCTTAAAAACAATGAGTCTGCATCAATCGTTTTTAATAGTTTTTATAGTTTAGGTGTTATATCTGATTTTATAGATATAACGAATAATGAACGAATATATTTTTTAAAAGAAGCTCTTAGTATGTGCGAAAACAATAAAGAGTTGCTTTCGTCTTTTGAAAATAAGTATAACATTGTTACTTTATATCAGCTATATGCAAATTTTATGTTAGAACAAGACAAGTCTTTTGATGTATCTCATATTCTTGATAAGATGATAAAGTATGGAGAAACATACTGTAAAGCTGATATAAATGATATTTTGTTAACTGCTGCATCTGTATATTCAGTGGCTCAACAATTCGAGAAAAACTATCTCATTTATCAACAACTTTATGGAAATTTCAAAGATCTTGATAATCAACAGAAATATGAAACCTTGAAAGAGTTGATTTTTTTTGAATTTAAGAAAAAAAATTATACTCAAATTATTTCTTACGCAGAAAATAATAAAAATCTAATATGTAGGACTAACGATGAGGCAAAAGAGAGTACTCTTTATTTCATCATTAGTGCATATAATAAGGTGGCTATAGAGTATGAATCAACAGCAAAAAGAACTAACGATTATTCAGCATGTAACAAAACATACATAGTAGGATACGATTATGCAAAACAGTCTAAGGCAAAATGTTTGCCATTTATAATTATAAATCGAGCCTACTCACTATATCTCCAGACCTTATATAAATCCAAGGCGATTGAGTTATTCGAAGAATATATAAATTGTGCGTTGATGGCTCTGACAAATAAAGATGAAGAAATGCTTAAATATTTTATAGTTGAGGACTTGCAGCAAGCATTTATAAGTATTATTCTGAATACATCTATAGAAAAAACAACACAAATAAAAAATGAGTATGATTCAGTTATATCCACTTTTCATTTGACGGATAAAGGTGAATATAGCAAAGATTTGAAATTGTTATTTGACTAAAATTGAATATGAAAAGAATTTGGACCATATTGACGTGTTTTACATTAGGATATAGTGCTTATGCTCAAACCTTTGAAGAGAGTATTCAGCAAAGCAGTTCATTGCTTCAATCAGGTGATTATAATTCTGCAATTTCTATTCTTGAAATTGCAGAGCAAAAGCCAGATGGACAAACTATAGAAGCTAAATGTGTTATTAGTCTTTATAAGATTATTTGTTATACGGCTGTTGGCAAATATAAAAGTGCAATTAATAGCTATCACATTTTGCAAGATTATATGAATGAGTTGCCAATAGAATATCAGATTGTCGTTTTGCAGAACATTATGGCGGCATATTCAGAAACGAGTGAAGACCCTTCTGTAGAATCTAATATGATTGCAAAAAAACTTAAGAATTTATTTGTGTCTGACGCAATCTCTACAATTACGAAATGGGAAATAGCGAGTACGTTATGTGCTCATTATGGCTCAGCAAAAGAGTATGGCGATATTATTACTTTAGGTCAAAAATGTGAAGAATTATCTATTGATGAAAGATCTTTGACTAATGCCGATATTTCAATTTTACATGTTTGCAAACACACCTTATATGTTTCTATGGGGGAAGCATATTTGACCAAGAATGATTATAACAACGCATTGGCTTATTATGAAAATAGCATAGCGTATGCTCCTAATGAAGAATCAAAATCTTTGTCTTATGCGAAAATCTCAGAAATTAAAGCAAAACAAAAAAATGTAGATTCTTCTATAGCGAACTCTTTGATTTCACTTAGGAAAAACGATAATAAAATTGATAGACTTTCTCTTGTTCAATATATAAATTTGGGTACACAGTATTTTGAGGCAAATGACATAGCTAAATCCAATGAATATTTTCTTAAAGCAGTTGATATATCTAAGGAAACAAATAGCGAGTATTTACCATATTGCTATGCTAGATTAGTAAATAACTACCAATTACTTGGAGATAAAAATAATACTAATGTCTATATTCAATTTTTGGAAGAATCAATAGATACCTATACTGATAAAACGTCAAAAGAATATGGAATATGTTTGAATACCATAGGATATTATAAAAAAGATATAGGCTCATTCAAAGAAGCTAAACAATGGTATAAACAGGCTTTAGATGTATACAAAAAGTTGTATGGCAAGCATAGTGTTTCTCTGTTTTCCACTTTGTATAACTTGTATTCTATAGAGCATTCTCTTCAAAATTTTCCTGAGGCATTTGCTTATGTAGAGCAATGTATATCCATAACGGAATTCCAAACTAACTATGTGGAAGAATATGTAAGTGCACTAATAGCCAAATCAATTTTACTATTTGATAGTGGTCAGATTGCAAAAGCTTTTTATTTGGGAGAAAATATGTATGAATTCATCGATAAACTTGATAAATATTCCCGTTCAAGAGTAGCATACTACAATATGTTTTCGCATTTCTACGGGGAACTGCATGATTATGACAAAGCAATAGAGTATCAAAAAAAAGTAATTGAGTTTGATAAAATGCGTACAGGAGAAAAGAGTCCTAATTATGCAAACTCTTTGCTAAATCTATCAATTCTATTAGCCGCAAATGGACAAACAGAATTAGCATTGCAATATAACAAAGATGCGTTACGTTTGTTTGAATCTACTAATGGCACTAAAAGTCACGAATACTATTTTGCACTAAATCGTATAGCCAGTTTATATAATGACTCCTGCGAAAAACGAGCAATAAAGAAAGAATGTATTGAACTGTCAAAAGTTCTTTTTGGAGAAATGTCTGTTGAATATTCCGATAATCTGGCTTTTAGCGCATGGGATGAATATATTTCTTCTCCTCAAAAGGGTATAAACTGCCTAAAACAAGCAATTGACATTCGAAAGTCCTTGGGACTCGACAATGATGTTAAAACAATTGAATTTCTAAGTTGGCTTTCTACAATGTATTTTGCCACCAAACAACAAGAATTTGCTCTTGAGACCGACCTAATTCTTTATGAAAAAATCAAAGTCTTCGTGAAAACAAACTTATTTTCTCTTAATGTATCTGAAAGGGAGAAATTATGGAGTCTTTTACAACCAATATTGTCGGGAATCTCTGCAAATAATAATACGATGTCTCCTACAAGGAATAAACTCATTTATAATTGTTTAATTCTTAGAAAGACTTTGTTGTTGTATAGTACAAACGCAATAAATGACGCTATTTTGAAGTTAAATAATCAAGAGGCTTTAGTGCTTAAAAAAGAAATATCGAAAGATAATGAAAAACTAAAGTCTATGCCATCAGGAGACGAGAGATTACAAGTAATCGAAGGTATAAATTACAAAAAGCGCCAACTACTCAACAAAATTTCTTCCTCTGAACTAGCAACTGAAATAGTAGATATTGATTGGAGCGATATTAGTAATAGCTTGAAATATAATGAAGTAGCAATAGAATTCTTTTCGTATGAATCACATGATTGCACCAATTATGTTGCAGCTATTCTTTAAAAGAATTTGGCTCCACAGATTATAGGACTCTTCAATGACAAGGAAATAGCACATTTCCTTTTAGAAGATAATGTTTATGATTATAATAATCCAGAATTCTATAAAGTTTGTTGGGGAATATTGGATAAATATGTGTTGGGAAGTAAAAAAACAATCTATTTTTCACCAGATGGAGTTCTCAATAATATCGCAATAGAGTACATAACTGACAGCAACGACATTAGAGCTGATGAAAAGTGGAATCTTTACAGGCTTAGTTCAACACGAGAATTACTTAACACCACAGCAAAGGATGGCAATAAAAATATAGTCATCCTTTATGGAGGACTAAATTATACAAAAAAACAGATACCTGAAATAGATTTGACTCAACGAGACAATAATCTTAAACGTTCTGGATTAAGTTTTGACTATCTAATAAACACTAAGGAAGAAGTTATCTCTATACAAAAGATGTTTGCCGATCGTAAACATATTACAAAGCTATATATAGGAGATGATGGCAAAGAGTCATCTATATTCTCAATCGCTGGTCAGTACGTATCTGTGCTGCACTTTGCGACACACGGTTTCTACTGGTCTAAAGAGAATTCTGTTGATTATGGTAAATATCCGTTCCTAAAAAATGCCTCTATTAATGGTGTGACTGAAACAACATTATTACGTTCCGGATTAGAACTTAGTCATGCTTATGAAGGTATAACTAATGGATTAAAGCCGGAAGAGGACGGAATACTGACTTCTTACGAGATTTCTCAGATAGATATGAGCAATGTTGATATGGTAACGCTTTCTGCGTGTGAGACAGGATTGGGAGATGTGACTGGAGATGGAGTTTTTGGCCTTCAGAGAGGATTTAAACTTGCTGGTGCACAATCATTGCTGATTTCCCTGTGGAAAGTGGATGACTATGCGACACAAATTCTTATGAATCGTTTTTACCAAGGTCTTCTTGATGGAGAAACTAAAAACGAAGCTTTGCTCCATGCACAACAAAAGGTTAGAAGTAATAAAGCATATGAATTACCAGATTATTGGGCTGCGTTCATTCTATTAGATGGATTAAATTGATAATTGTAATATATATATAACATGAAACATTTAATTAAAATATCAATCGTTACTATTATGGCACTTTTGATAGGAGGTCAAGTTATCAAAGCAGAAACAAAACGGGCACTTCTCATTGGTATTTCAGATTATGGGAATACTGATGAAGACCCAAACAAGTGGGCAAACATCAGTGGTGCGAATGACGTAATGTTGCTCACACCGCTATTCAATAAACTGGGTTTTGACGTGGTAAGCCTTGTTGATACTCAGGCAACTCATACAGGAATAACTCAAGCTCTTAAAAAGTTGGCTAAAAACAGTAAAAAGGGAGATGTGGTGTATATTCATTTCTCCATGCACGGTCAGCCCTACGAGGACTTGAACGGAGACGAAGAAGATGGATGGGATGAAGCTCTTATACCAGTTGATGCACAAATGACCTATTCGGAAGGAGTATATGACGGTAAAAATCATCTTCTTGATGATGAGTTAGAAGTCTATGTCAATGAAATTCGTCACAAAATTGGTACAAATGGACAACTCTATGTCATTCTTGATGCCTGCCATAGTGGAACGGCATCAAGAGGTGACAATGATCATATTCGCGGAACACGAGAAGGTTTTACCCGTTCAGGAAAGGATTATATGCCTGACAGAACCCAAGAAACTAATGATTATTTCACTGTATCAACTGCGAAAGGACAATCTCCAGTTACCTTTATAGAGGCTTGTCGCTCTTATCAAGTTAATAGAGAGGTTCGTGATGTAGATACGAATACATGGTATGGCTCGTTGTCGTATTACATAGCCAAAGCAATGAAAGGCAATAAAACAGTTGGCACTGGTGAATGGATTGATGCTATCAAAACCGGTATGGCTAACAATCGCCGACTCCGCAAACAAAATGTAGTCATTGAAAAATCTGAGTAATAATGAAAAGTCAAAATTCGATTTTTCGGGTTCGTCCAGTAAAGAAATACACATTGGATGAACTTGTGAATTGTTATCTATGGTTTTCTAAACCTGCTGGTTTCAAGGGAGATGCGAATGATGCAAATATTAGTGCATTTTTCACTGATACCCCTGCAATAAAGCGCGGTTTCGAATATGCTTGTTCGGAATTTCCATTTGATAAATGGTATGAAGGATTAAATAATACTGGAATATGTTGTTTTACAAGAACGTTACCACAGAAAGCAAAACTAAAATATTTTCCGGGATGCACCTCTGGCAAAGCCTTTTGTATTGAGTACGATAGGCAAATAATGGAAACGTTCTTTGAAAAGCATAGGACATATCCTATTGTACCATGTTTTCGTAGGGTCCAATACTCCAAGCACCCAACCAAGATTGAATCATGTGATGATTGGAGCATTCTTTGGAAGGTAGAGGATGAGGGGAAATTATATCGAACCATTCCAGATATATTGAATAGCCACCCAAGAGACTTAGATGAGTTATTATATAGGTTATTAACTCGTATCTCATCAAAATTTAAACGTCAACTAGAAGAGCGTATTATTTTAGGCGCAGGATTAGTGAGACATCATGATCCTAATATTTTAGGATATAGAATAAACATTCCTATTGAAGCTATAAAGAAGGTATATGTATATCCGAATGTATCTCATAAGGATAAACTTGCGATTTCTCAAATAACAAATTTGAAAGATAAGGTCGTTATTTTATAGTTTACCTTTTCCATGTAAGTAGTATATGAAGATGTAAGAACTTCATAAACTACTTAAAATATGGAAACAAGAGACATAGACAGAACCCACATTATTGCTTTGCAAGAGGTGAGCGGTCAGTTCCGAAACATGGAATTACCAATTAGTCATCCGGAACAATTCATCGCTGAGCTTAAGGCGATGATAGATAATCCGAACCGTACTGTATGGGATATGCAGTCACACTTTATAACTCGCTATCCCAAGAGAAATGTATATATAGATTATATCCATCCCTATTTATATGATTCTTCATATGTGGGCAGTACCCAATATCCAAGATTATCAGAGTATAATGAACTTCGTAAGTCATGGAACGAGGTTGGTAACGCTGCACGTGAGTCGTATCTTGCATCCTGCAAACAAAATGGCAGTAATCCAGAGACTGCTGTTGCAATTCAGGCTAAAGCTGTTAATGACTTGAAGAAACGTCAGAAATCCAACTTCTTTAGCGAAGCAATGCGTTGGATTGACGCAAATTGTTATGATGAGAAAGCCGCACAACTCCGCAATAATGACTCGGTGAAGATGTTCTCAAAAGAGAATATAGGTTGGCTTTACACATAAAATAAGCGATGACATTAAAATTGCCCTCAAAACCAACTTCGGATTCGGCAGTGCAGCTTATTTCTTGTTGGCAATACAATACAAGGGACTTGATATTCTTCCTTATAGTTATATCGTGAAGTATTACAAGGCGGGAATGGCTGACATTGTCCGTTGTACACGCAGCTACAGGCCGTGTCGAGAAAGTTGGTCAGCCTCGTTCGACTTTCTTTCAGATTTTGTAAACAACTCAATAGCTGATCCGGAGAGGTTTGTAGAGTCTTACATTATGCGTGAAGTCAATGAGATGATGCTAGGACTTGAAGCAATTGCCATCAATCCCGAAGATTTCATTGAATGTATAGGATCCCGAAATGCTGAACCATGCGTCATTAACGTCCGTCCTATGTTTGATAATGAAAGGATTCGAATGCAATCTTATCCAGAAGAAACTCCAATTTTGTTTAAAGTAGAGAAAATCACTGGAGCTCTTGACTTCCTAAATAGCCTAGCAGCAATTGCAAAAGAGGTAAGTTCTGTACAACCCCATATTGATAGACTACTTGAAATAAACATGGCGTTGTACCCAGAAGTGCAGGACGCAATTGCTAAGATCAATAAAAGGGTGAATGAACAAACCTTAATCAAAACTAATTTAGAAACACAGATTTCGGCTATATCCGAAAAACTTGCGCCTTTTGAAGAAGAAATATCACGACTACGTGCCGAGGTAACGCAAAAACATCCGTTTACTTTAGATAATTATGAATCAACACATACTGAATATGTGAAGCTAAAAAAACAGAGGGACGACCTGCAATCTAAGTTTTACGAGATTAATAGTCGCATTAACGATTTCAATTCGTTTCTGAATACTTTGAATCGCTCACTTTCAAAACTTAATGAGGTGAAGCGAATAAAAGAAGCAGCGTAATAGCATTATCACACGGCTCTTTCATTTAAGCTTAGATAAAGGCACATAATTCCCCCACCCACTTCT
>OFPS01000346.1_pt1 | contig 47993 bp, 48 predicted proteins | sample 1542111 | NCBI WGS metagenome assembly OFPS01 (sample SAMN04209233, study PRJEB22552) | human gut metagenome | biome: gut; material: feces | host: Homo sapiens | place: USA: Oklahoma | reverse complement strand
CTGGGGTGCGAAGTCCGACAGGCCCTTGCGGCACACCACGCAGCCCGCCACGCCCACCGCCGCCATGGCGGCCAGCGCGGCTCCGACGCCGCCGGTGCCGCTGAACAGTCCCAGCGGATCGTTCATGGCGTTGAAGGCGGCGTGGGCGGCGAAGCCGGGCAGGATGCTGCCGGTGCGGCGGCGGAGGAAGCCGAAGGCCAGACCCATCAGGAAGGCGTAGACCATCTGGATGGGCGTCCCATGGACCAGACCGAAGATGGCGGCCTGTAATACCAGAGCCAGCCAGGGCGGCATGGTACGCTCCAGACGGGTCTGGATGACGCCGCGAAACGTCAGTTCCTCCGCCAGCGGGCCCAGCACCGCCATGGTCAGGAACGTGTTCAGGCCGGTGGAGGTCAGAACGGACATATCCGCGTTGTACGCGGCCATCCACGCCTCCGGCAGGAGGGACAGCGCCAGATCCGTCAGGACGTACAGCATGATGCCGGCAAAGGAACAGAAGCCGGCAGTCCAACCGGAGCAGCGGCGCAGGCACACGGCCTCCGACAGCGGCGTCTGGCGTATTTTGAACCACAGCAGCAGTCCCGCCGCGATGAAGAAATCGGCCAGCAGCGTGGCGGTGTCCGCGCCGTCCAGGATGCTCTGGGGATCGAAGCCGCCGGGACGCAGCGCGGAGCCGGCGATGGCGATGGCGGCGTAGATCGCGCCGGTCAACAGCTGCACTCCCAGAAAGAACAGCACGTACAACGCGGATTTCCCCAGCGCGGTCAGCACGCCTCTGGCGGTATAGGGGTGTCGGTGTTCCATACAGTCTCCTTTCTCACAGATCAGGTCCGGGTACGGTCAGGGTCAGTATAGCAGGGCGCGGCGGTTGGTGTCCAGCAACTCTGCGTTGCGTTGGTGGTTTTTTGGCTAAAACGGCGCAACTTCAGGTTGTCAGAGATAGAAAACAGGGGAGCGGCCCGTGTGCCGCTCCCTTGTTTTTACAGCTTGATGTCGCAGGACATACTCATGACAGCGCGTCCGCCCACGCGGACGGTGACGGTATCGCCGTCTGCATACAGGCGGCTGCGAATCTCCGAGGGGCGGTGCATATGTTCGCCCTGCAAAAATACGTTTTCCTGCTCCGGCTGCACCATACCGTGGCGGTACAGGTAGTAGGTCAATGCGCCGTTGCTGGTGCCGGTGGCGCACTCCTCGGGAATGTCATACAGCGGCGCATAGTTGCTGCAATAGGCGGTGCAGCCGTCGCCGAGGCAGAACATGTGGACGCCGGTGACATCATAGCGTCTGGAGAGCGCCGTCACCGCCGGTTCATTCTGGACGGCGCGCAGCAGGGTGTCGCGGTCGCGGACGGGCATCATGATGTCGGCCAAGCCGGTGGACACGATGGCGGGCAGCAGGCTGTCGGGGCGATCCGCCGGAGTCAGGCCGTAGGCTTCGTACAGCTCCGGCAGCTCCGGCTCCGTCAGCTCCCGTATCCAGTGGGGCGGCGCCATATCCATCCACACCGTATCGCCCCGAACGCCGATGGTCAGATCCGCGGCCTTGGTGTGGGCGGTGATATCGCCGTCACCGATGCGCCCCAGCGCCCGCAGCAGCGCGAAGGAGGCGATGGTGGCGTGGCCGCAGAGCTCCACCTCTCCCGCCGGTGTGAAGTAGCGCAGGATCACGCTGCCATCAGGGCTTCGGGTGACGAAAGCGGTCTCGGAGTGCTTGAACTCGGCGGCGATCTGCTGCATCTCCGCGTCGGTCAGCGGGCGGTCCGGCAGCACCACGCCGGCCTGATTGCCGCCGAACAGGCGGGCGGAAAAAGCGTCCATCACATAGGCTTCCATAAAAAATACCCCCACAGATTTTTTAATCAAGATCATTATAAACTGTCTCGCCATTCATGACAAGAGCATTTGACAGAACGGCTCTTTTTCGTTAGAATAGAATTATATATCCGAAACGGAAATCAAAAAGAAAGGAACCTCATCCAAAATGCTCAATGAGCGCAGTCTGTTATCGCAATTCCTGCATTTCGCAGCCGCTACGGTGGCATCCCTCATGGTTTTCAGCCTGTATTCCATCGTAGACGGGCTGATGGTGGCCAAGGGCGTAGGCGAATACGCCATGGCGGCGGTAAATCTGGCGGTGCCGTTCACCAACGTGCTGTTCTCCATCGGCGTCATCTTCGCCGTCGGCACCAGCACCATCATCGCCATCTATCTGGGACAGAACCAGGGCGAGAAGGCCAACAGCCTGTTTTCCCAGAACATCGTGCTGCTGACCTGTATCGGCCTGACCATCACTGTCCTCGTCTTTGTATTTCTGGAGCCGTTCGCCGTGCTGCTGGGCGCAAAGGGCGTAACGTATCAATATACCATCGACTATCTCAAGGGCCTTGCGCCCTTCGCCGTGTGCTTCATTATCTCCTATAACATGGAGGTGCTGATCAAGACCGACGGCTTTCCCCGTCTGGCCATTCTGACGGTCATCACCGGCTGTCTGGCCAACTGTGTGCTGGACTACGTGGCCATCTTCGTTTTGGACTGGGGCGTTTGGGGCGCGGCCTTCGCCACGGGCCTTTCCCAGCTTCTGACGTGCATCATCTATCTGCGGCACTTCCTGGGCGGACACAACACCTTCCACTTCGTAAAGTTCAGGATGGACTGGAGCATCTACAAGCGTCTGATCCCGCTGGGCTTTGCCGACGGCGTGACGGAGCTGTGCAACGGCGTGATGATCTTCCTGTTCAACCGGGTCATCCTCCGGTGCCTCGGCGACGACGGACTGGTGTGCTACACCATCATCGCCTATGTGAACACCCTCATCATCAACACTATGCTGGGTATCTCGCAGGGCAGCCAGCCGCTGGTCAGCTACCACTACGGCAAGGAGGACGCGGCAGGCTGCAGGAAGCTGCTGCGGTACGGCTTTACGGCGGTGGGCATCATGACGGCGGTGATCTTCGCCGGTGTGATGATCTTTGCCCCCCAGATCGCCGGGATCTTCCTGGGCGCGGAAAAGCCGGAGCTGCTGGGCAGCGCGGCCGGTGCGCTGCGGCGGTACGGTCTGTGCTACATACTGCTGGGAAGCAACATCCTCATGGGCGGCTTCCTGACGGCGGTGGAGCGGCCGAAGGCTGCCATCTCCATCTCCGTGGGCCGCGGACTTGCGTTTCAGGCCGGTGCGCTGCTGCTGTTGGCGGCAGCCGTGGGCGGCACGGGCATCTGGTTCGCGCCGGTGATCTCCGAGGCGCTGTGTGCGGTGATGGCGGTATGGTTCCTCCGCCGGTTCCTGCGGAAAACCGCGGCATAACGAGCATACAAAAAGTATCCCACGGCACAGCCGTGGGATACTTTTTGCGCTCTATGGGATGTGTGCCTTACGCCTGCGCGGCCTTTTCCGCCATCATGCCCCGTATCACCTCGTCGATGCGGCGGGCAATGCGGCAGAAATCCTCCGCCGTGTAGCCCCTGGTGGTCATGGCGGCGGTGCCGATACGGACGCCGCTGGTCTGGAACGGGGAGCGCCGGTCTCCGGGGATGCAGTTCTTGTTAAGCGTGATGCCGCAGCGGTCCAGCTCCTCCTGCACCTCCTTGCCGGTGAGACCGGTGTCCGTCAGGTCCAGCAGGAACAGGTGGTTATCGGTGCCGCCGGTGACCACGCGGTAGCCCATGGCCATAAACTCCGCCGCCATGGCCCTGCAGTTGGCCACCACGCTGCGGGCGTAGGCGCGGAAGGCCGGCGTCAGGGCCTCCTCCGCCGCTACGGCCTTGCCGGCGATGACGTGCTGCAGCGGGCCGCCCTGGGTGCCTGGGAATACGGCGCTGTCCACCTTCTTGGCCAGCTCCGGACGGCAGAAGATCAGGCCGCCGCGTGGCCCCCGCAGGGTCTTGTGGGTGGTGGTGGTGATGACATCCGCCAGACCGAAGGGGCTGGGGTGTTCCCCTGCCGCCACAAGCCCCGCAATGTGGGCCATGTCCACCATGAAGCAGGCGCCCACCTCCTGCGCCGCAGCGGCGAAGCGGGCAAAGTCGATGGTACGGCTGTACGCCGAGGCACCGGCCAAAATCAGTTTGGGATGCAGCCGGCGGGCCAGCTGCTCCATACCGTCGTAGTCGATGAAGCCGTCATCGTCCACATCGTAAAAGTGCAGGTCGTAGAGCTTGCCGGAGAAGTTCACCGGCGATCCGTGGGTCAGATGACCGCCGTTGGAGAGGCTCATGGACAGCACGGTGTCGCCGGGCTGCAGCAGAGCCATGTAGGCCGCCAGATTGGCCGACGAGCCGCTGTGGGGCTGGACGTTGACGTGGTAGTCGGTGGAAAAGACCTCCTTCCACTTGGAGACGCAGTACTCCTCCAGCTCATCCACGATATGGCAGCCGCCGTAGTACCTGCCCTGATTGCCCATGGCCCGGTGGGCCGGATACCCCTCTGAATATTTATTCGTCAGGCAGCTGCCCACCGCGCGGAGCACATCGCTGCTGACGAAATTTTCGCTGGCGATGAGCTCCACCGTGGTAGCCTGGCGCAGTTCCTCCTGACCGATCAGGTCAAATACGCGGGACGCCATAGACCTCTCCCCTTCCCTATTGTGGTAATGTGATTCCTATTATACACTATCTTGTGGTTTTGGCAAGAAAAATCTTCTCTCCATGGCAGATGGCACGAAAACGCCTATATCCTTTGTGGGTTTTTTTAGAAAAAATGCAGAAAGAGAAAAAAGGGGTTGACATTTGCCGCCAAAAGCGGTATGCTACGCCCAGCTTCGGCAAAGTACAGTGAGGAGGAAAGCAACATGAAGCGTCGCGGCACCGCTATGATGATGTGCGAGATGTGCATGGGTATGATGTCCATGTGCATGTTTCTGCGCGCCCAAAATGATCGGTTGCTTTCCAAAAACTGTTTGTCGGCTTGAAAAAGCCGGTGTGTGAACAAGCAGCGGAAGGTCGATCGACCTGCCGCTGTTTTTTTGTTTGTTCCGGTGGGCAGCTGGGCACGTGCACAGTCCTGCGGCTCGCCGTCAGCAAGATCATACAATTCCTTCAAAACACATTTGAAAAGGAGACATAAACCCATGAAACACAACACTTTCACCCGTTTGGCCGCTCTGGCCCTGTCCCTGGTGCTGGCCCTGAGCCTGGCGGCCTGCGGCAGCAAGGACAACACCAATGACACTACTGGCGACAATGATGCCACCGCTGCCACCACCGTGAAAATCGGTGTACCCAACGACACCACCAACGAGGCCCGCGCTCTGCTGCTGCTGCAGGAGAACGGCATCATCAAGCTGGCTGACGGCGTGGGCATCACCGCCACCAAGAACGACATCGTGGAGAATCCGTACAATGTGGAGATCGTGGAGGCTGAGGCTGCCCAGCTGCCCAACCTGCTGCCCGACGTGGATTACGCCGTCATCAACAGCAACTACGCCATCAACGCCGGCCTGAACCCCGTCAATGACTCCCTGCTCATCGAGGGCAGCGCCTCCGCCTATGCTAACATTCTGGCGGTGAAGGAGGGCAACGAGAACGAGCCCAAGATCCTGGCCCTGAAGGCCGCTCTGGAGAGCAAGCAGGTGGCCGACTACATCAGCGAGACCTACAACGGCTCCGTGGTGTCTGTGGTGGAGAACCCCACCGACGGCTATGATGCCTCCGTGGATTACGACGCTCTGAAGGGCCAGACCATCACCATCGCCGCCTCCCCCACACCTCACGCCGAGATCCTGGAGGTGGCCAAGGAGATCCTGGCTGCCAAGGAGATCACGCTGGATATCCAGTCCTTCAACGATTATGTGGTGCCCAACACCGTCGTGGATGACGGCACCGTGGACGCCAACTACTTCCAGCACCTGCCCTATCTGGAGGACTTCAACACCCAGAACGGCACCCACATCGCTTCCATCGCTGCCATCCACGTGGAGCCCATGGGCCTGTACGGCGGTAAGCAGACTACGCTGGACGCTCTGACCACCAAGTAACGAAGAAAGGAGGGAGACGTCCATGATCGAACTCAAGCATGTCAGCAAAACATTTGATACCGGTACAGCCGGTGGGGTAGACGCTCTCAAGGACGTCTCCCTCACCATCGAGGACGGCGACATTTACGGCATCATCGGTATGTCCGGCGCCGGAAAAAGTACGCTGGTGCGGTGCATCAACCTGCTGGAGAAGCCTACCAGCGGTGAGATCATCGTCAACGGCCAGCGGCTGGACACCATGACCCCCGCCCAGCTGCGGGCGGCGCGGCGGGAGATCACCATGATCTTCCAGCAGTTCAATCTGCTGATGCAGCGCACCTGCCTGCGGAACGTGTGCTTTCCCATGGAGCTGGCGGGCGCGAAGAAGGCTGAGGCCGAGCAGCGCGCCCGTGAGCTGCTGGAGCTGGTGGGTCTGCCCGACAAGGCGGACTCCTACCCCGCCCAGCTGTCCGGCGGACAGCAGCAGCGCGTGGCCATCGCCCGTGCGCTGGCCACCCATCCCAAGGTGCTGCTGTGCGACGAGGCCACCAGCGCCCTGGACCCCAACACCACGCGGCAGATCCTGGAGCTGATCCGCGACATCAACCAGAAGCTGAACATCACGGTGGTGGTCATCACTCACCAGATGAGCGTGGTGAAGGAGATCTGCAGCCACGTGGCCATTCTGGACGAGGGCCGTGTGGCCGAGTCCGGATTGGTAGGCACGGTGTTCGCCGCCCCCAAGTCCGCGGCGGGCCGTCGGCTGGTGTTCCCCGGCGGCGCGGACGCCCAGGTGTACGATCCGTCGGAGGAGAAGCTGGTGCGGCTGGTGTTCAAGGACAGCAAGACCACCAGCATCCCCCTGATCGCGCGGCTGGCGGCGGAGGAGAACATCTTCTGCAACGTCATCTCCGCCAGCACCCAAAAGCTGTCCGAGGAGGTCTACGGCAGCATGATGCTGGGCATCCCCAGCAGCCAGTTCGACAAGGCTGTGTCCTTTATTCACAACGTAGCCAACGTGGAAGTTGAGGAGGTGGAGTGAGTATGTACAGCGATTTGTTTTCCCAGAAGTCCGTGCAGGACCTGCTGACCGTGCTGCCCTCTCTGCCCCTCGCCGTGTGGGAGACGTTCTATGTCACCGTGGTGAGCACGGCGCTGTCGCTGGTCATCGGCCTGCCCTTGGGCGTGCTGCTGGTGGTAGGCGAGAAAAACGGCGTGCTGCCCCTCCCCCGCTGGCTGATGCAGGTGCTGAACGTCATCATCAACCTGCTGCGCTCCATCCCGTTCCTGATCCTGATGATCATGGTATTCCCTCTGTCCCGTCTGCTCATCGGCACCGCCGTGGGCACCACGGCCACTATCGTTCCGCTGGTGGCGGCGGCGTTCCCCTTTGTGGCGCGTCTGGTGGAGAGCAGTCTCCGCGAGGTGGACGGCAACATCATCGAGGCCGCCCAGAGCATGGGCGCTACGCCGATGCAGATCATCTGCAAGGTAATGATCCCCGAGAGCGTACCCTCTCTGATCCAGAACGTGACCATCGCGCTGACTACCATTCTGGGCTACTCCGCTATGAGCGGTATCATTGGCGGCGGCGGTCTGGGCAAGATCGCCATCGACTATGGCTACTATCGGTACAAGTACTTGGTAATGCTGGTGGCCGTGGTGATCCTGGTGATCCTGGTGCAGCTGTTCCAGAGCATCGGCACGTGGCTCAGCAAGAAGTGCGACAAGCGCCTGAAAAAATGAAAGCAAAAAGGAAGGACCCTTCCGCTACTCCTGATAGGGGTACCTTGAAGCGTGTCCTCGGATTAGGCAGGCAGTGCAATTGTACTGTCTGCCTTTTCTGTTGTCTCTCCGCATAGAAGCATATCGTCTGTCTCGTTGAGGTTGAAGTCCCGAAAACAGATGTGGATCTTCTGCGGTGCGTGCTTGGAGTATTTGACCTCTTTCTCATACACGATGATTTTCGCCACAAAGGTGCGGAGCAGTTCCGGGGTCAGTTCCGTCATGTCGGTGAACTTTCTGGCCTTGGCGATGAAGTTCTTGGCGTTGGCCATGCTACTGCGTAGTTTCTCCAGGCGCTCCTCCGTGGCAGGGATGGCTTCGGCCAGCTGCGCTTTCTCCTTGGAGTATGCCTCAGACAGCAAACGGAACTGCTCATTGCTCACCCGTCCCAAGGCGCTGTCCTCATACATCCGCTTGAACACTACATCCAGTTCGCCATCCCGTTTCCGCATCGTGGACAATTCCCGTTCCAACCCCCGGATCTCCTTTGCCACCTCAGTAGATTGCTTTTGCTGAATATATGCGGCGAACCGCTCCGGGTCGCTCCTGGCAAACTCTGTAGCTCTGCGGATTGTTTCCAGCACGATTTCCTTCAGTGCCACTTCCCGGATATAGTGAGCGCTACACACTTCTGCCCCGTCCTTCTTGTAGGTGCGGCAGGTGAAATGATTCTGTTCCGGCTTCATGGTGTGCGCCCGGTGCAATACCATGGGCTTACCGCAGTCCGCACAATACACCAATCCAGAGAACATATTCTGCTCATCCATATTCGTGCGGCGGCGCTTATGAGATCGCACCTCCTGTACGATATCCCAGGTTTCCTGATCCACCAGCTCTTCATGAGTATTCTCAAAGATAAGCCACTCTGATTTGGGGCGTTCACATCGTTTTTTGTCCTTGTAGGACTTGGTGCTGTAGCGAAGGTTGACCGTGTGCCCAAGGTAGACCATGTTCTGAAGCATATCCGCCACCATGTCGCCAGTCCAGTTGTAGGGCCGCTCTGCATTCAGCCCGGAATGGGATGTGCCGAATTTCGTATAGGCGTACATGGATGGACTGTAGATGCATTCTTTCTTGAGCTGCTTTGCAATCTGGGCTGGTCCCATTCCGCCGGCGCACATGGCGAAGATGCGTTTGACGACAGCCGCCGCCTCCTCATCCACCAACAGAGGAGAGTCCTTGGTTGCACCCTTGCGGTAGCCGTAAGGAGCTCGTGTCCCCACCCGGATTCCCCGCTGTGCCTTGGCGTTCACTACATTCCGCACCTTGCGGCTGCAGTCCCGCACGTGCCACTCATTGAACAAATTCTTGAAAGGCATCAGCTCGTTGCTGTTTTCATACTTGGTGTCAACATTGTCGTTGACAGCGATGTAGCGCACATCATTGGAAGGGAATATCTCCTCGATATAAAGACCGGTGTGCAGTTGGTTTCTTCCAAGGCGGGAAAGATCCTTTGTGATGATGACGGCGATGTCGCCGTTGCTCATGTCATCCATCATCTGTTCAAAGGCTGGGCGATTGAAATTCGCGCCGGAATAGCCATCGTCCACATAAAATCTGGTGTTCTGGAACCCATTCTCATCGGCGTACTTTTGCAGGATAAGTTTTTGAGATGGGATTTGTCAAGGATTTTTTCTGCAAATAATATGCAATGTTGTTAAGTGCTTATGACTCCAATTTTGCAGCATTAAGTTGCCTATTCTTGATGATGCAATTTAGCTAAAAGAAATCGGTGACGATAAGGCATAATAAGACAACGCACTTTACAAAGCATGTAACTCATCAATCTCTAAGACTCTGTCAAATGCACTATCAACGACATCATCGTGCGAGACAAATAATACTGTACTACTACTTAATCGCGTATTCAGCATTTCATAAAAAACCTTGGTGGAGTTTGAGTCAAGAGATGAGGTAATCTCATCAAATAAGATAATATGCGGACGATTGATTAATGTCCTAATTATTAGAATTTTTTGCTTTTCACCGCCTGAAAATTTGTTTCCAAAATCACCTGGTTTTTTCTGAAACAAGTCGTTTTCGCTAGTTATCAACGAATTAAGTCCAAATATGTTTATCAACTCATAGACTTCCTCTAAATTAGCATCGTCCATTGGATATATTATATTTTCATAGATTGACCTATTGAATAAATTTGTATTTTGAGAAACATACATTATGCCATCGATAGATGGGAGACCATATGTTATCTGCCCAGAGTCAATATCTAATATCTTTGCTATAACTTTAAGTAATGTCGATTTTCCGCTTCCGTTCTCACCTCGAATGATGATATGCTCGCCTTTATTTACATACAAACTAGCATTATCAAAAATTTTCTTGTTACCAAGCGTCAATTCAACATTCTGCATGGCAATCACCGTATTGGTAGGAACACTGATAAAAACTCTATGGCAATCTTTTTCATTACTTTCGCTGTACCCCAATAGTTTTAACGCAGCTTTTAGTCTTGAGACCATTTCTATCATTGACAAGTATTCTCCACCAAAATCTCTCAAATTAAATATTGAGTAGATAAGTCCTAAATAGAATGAGATATTACCTATTCCCGTTGTGGAATAAATAGAAAATATAATCAGCTGTAAAAAGGTAATGAATACTAACACAATGTGTTGAATCAGTTTTGCATTATCTATGGCCAACTGTAGACCATAGTAATTTTTTTGCTCACTATCCAAAAGGAAACGATATTTTTCTTTTTCTTTATCATATGAACGGAATGAGTATATAGAGTCCAAATTCTGGCAGTAATCGATCAAATAAGAATTCACATCTGACGCAGACAACAGCGTACTATGAATCCTGTTATTTTGTTTTTTTAAAAGAACAATGGATATGAAGAAATATACTGAATAAGATAATATATAAGTCACACCAAGAAGGAAATGGAAATTAAAAAAAGCAGTTGAATTAATTATTATAATAGCGGAATGCTTGATTATAAATTGAACGCAGGAGTACAGCAAACTTCGTGTACAAAAAGATGATTCGGAAAAAAGATCCTGGATCTTCCCGGTTTCCATATCATCAAAATACATATATTTTTTTTTCACTAGGTCGTCAAAGAGAACCTGCTTTGAATATTTTCTAACACTCTGCATAGCAAGGTTGTTAGGATAATTCAAAATAGGGACTACTAAAAAGGATAAAATTGATAGGACCATGAAAAAAGGGTTTACGTGCAATCCCCCACTGCCGCTAAATATCTTTGGCAAGGTATAAGGAAGTATGCTGTATAAACCATATCCTACAGACAAAAGAAGCAAATATATGGACACATTCAACCGACCTATTTTTTGTATAAGAGCACTTAAATATTGCTTCATTATTATGACCATTCCTTTCCGCTGCACTCCAAGGCACAAAAGGGATACGAAACAGGAGTGCCTCTATCGCAGCTAAACGAAATTTGTTAGAATACGCTAGAGGAACGGGCACACTACACAGCATGTGGGGGGGTGAGTGGGTACAGCTATCCGCTGAACTGAATTATTATGTGTGCCGGATGCTCTTTCAAGCGCAAATAAGTAGGGCGTAGAACCCTGTAAACTTATCTTTGGAGAGACAGACTGCTTCAAGCTTTCAGTGAGTGTCCAGTCCCTACCTGTTCCCTCAAATCTTCGAACTGAGGGGATGTGTTATGCTCAAAATCGTTTATCCTATCTGCTGTGGAATGGATGTCCACAAATCGTTTCTGGTAGCCTGTATTGTCTCAATCAACGAGCAGGGCGTTACCACCTACAAAGGCAAGCGGTTTTGCACCTTTACAGGAGACCTCCGGCGGTGTGCCACCTGGTTGGGAGAGAACAACTGCAAGGACGTGTGTATGGAGCCTACCGGGATGTATTGGCTCCCTATTTACAACATCCTAGAACACGCCCGCAATATTGTCCTTGCCCACCCCAAGTACGTCAAGGCTATCCGGGGAAAGAAAACAGACAAAAAGGACGCCAAGTGGTTTGCGGACATCTTCAAGCACGACCTGGTTTCTGGCAGCTTTATCCCACCATCAGATATTCGTCAGCTCCGGGATTTGGTGTGCTACCGCTGAAAACTCACCAATTTCACCACGGGAGAGAAAACCGGGCGCAGAATTGCTTGACTGTCTCCAATATCAAGCTGGATGACGTGTTTCCGGACGGCTTTGGCAAAGCAGCTACAGCTATTACCTCCGGCTGCTAGGAAGCAACGAATCCTTTCATGTAGCTCCATTCCTCAACAAGCGAGTCAAAACACCAGTTGAGAAAATCCAGGCCGCTGCGGACGGAGAGATGTGTGTGGAACAGGCCGAAAAACTCCGCATCATCCGTTCCCACATGGACAGCCTTGAATTGTGCAAGGCCGATCTGGACTCTCTTATCCTGACCATCGCTGAGAAATATCTTCCCCAACTTAACCTCGTTATGACGGCGCTAGGTATCCAAGCCTTTGCCACTATTGGCATCATCTCTTAAATTGGCGTGGATATGTCCGTTTTTTCCACCTCGAAGCATTTCTGCTCCTGGGCTGGGCTTACAATGAAAGTGCCGGAAAAAAAGAAAACCACCAGGAGCAGCCGGGCTGGGGCATACATCAAGCCCCTGTTGGTGCAGTGTGCGCTCTGTGCTATCCGGGCAAAGCAGTACCCAGAAGTCCGCAATCGCTATCTAGCTTTGAAGAAGCGCTGTGGTAACAAGAAGGCCATCATCGCCGTCGCCCTTGTGTTGCTGACTGCCATCTACAACATCCTCAAGAAGAACGAATCTTATAACCCTGAGCCTTACCGCAAGGCTGACCGTCCTCTCACACACCGTGAGATCTCTGCTGACCAGGCTATCTTAATCCTTCAAAGGCAGGGCTGTCTGGTAACCTCCCCGGCCTGGCTGATCTGCTCTAATTTTGGCCGCCATATGCCAGCCTGTTTTCGTGTCCCTTTTTCTGGATAATGATCAGGTTAAAATATTTCAAACTCCCCTCCTTCTTCACTTCTGATAAAATCATCTAAAGATTCAGCAGAATTACTAAGGACTCTTTTGAGAATTAGCCGCCATGTTTGGAAGTCTGCATCCTTCCAATTGCTTTTTCTTTTTACATAGTTAATCCTATCTCTAAAGTCTTTTTGCGAAATGGACTTCCCATGAACCTTCATAAGTCCTTGCACCAATGCCGCTCCACTACTAAAAATATTCTCCTCTGTTGAAACCTTCAAATATTGATGTAGTACAAAGGAAGATGGCAACTGTTCTCTTTTGTCAATATAGATACTAATGCATGTTTTTTTAATTAAACCAAAATTTTCAAGCAAAACCGGAATTGCATAAAACCCACTGACGCAATTGTTTTGTAAATTAAATTTATATGTAAAGGCATTTCCGATTTTTTTACCATTGACCACCCCATCTTTTGAAAAAACTGACACGTCAATACTCGAAGATGTATATTCTCCACCTGTTTCGATAAGCACGCTCATAAGATTGCAATCTTTTTCTTCCAAAAAGTAGACGTCGTTATACATAGGCAAAGATACATGTGCCTCTGAAACAACATCAAAACAAATCAGTTGACCATTTGCTGGTGGCTCGCCTGCTCCAATCAACGCCTTATTAGTTCCAAAACTGACCGCGCTATAAGGAGTGTGACCAACTACTTTGTGCTGAAAAATTTCCCCCGTGTCCTTGTCTAATAAAAAAACTGAACAATCCGCCAAGACAAAAAGGGTCTTCCCGTAAATTGACGGTGGCGCAACAATAAGCCCTTCTCTGAACTTTTGCCTCCAAACAATACTTCCGTTTAATATGTCAGCACAACCAACCTCACCCTTTAGTGTTGTATAATACACTCTTTGGCTATCAACGACAGGAAAATGTCGTCCACAAAACCCAAAAACCCTTGTTCTCCATAGTTCTTTTCCTACTTTTAGATCAAAACAAATGATGTCATGTCCGCATGATGCAAAAGCAAAGTCATCCTTTAGCCAAATGCCTGACGTATCCGAACTAATAACAGGGCTTCTACCTAACTCCATAGAATACATTATGCTTCCTTCTTGATTTATAAGCCATAAATAAGAACATGAGCAATCCCTTTCATTGTTGTGGAGCGTACCTGTGCATAATATGCCACCTTTGTACGGCGTAATATTACCGTAAATAAACGAATTGGGAATATGTAATTTTTTGACAACTTCTCCGTTTTTGTTTACGGCTAAAAGGGTGCTGCCGGAACCAAACCACAATGTTTCGTCTATAACATTTAATGTAGTTCGTACTCTGTGACCACCCTGAACAGCCCATTCTACAATGCCAGACTCAGCGGAAACAGCTTGTACTGCATCAAACTCTTTTAGGAAAACAACAAGGTCGCCAAAAACAGTTGGTGTTCCATAACCACCATTGACAGCATCTATACTCCAAAGTATTTTCCCATTATGCAGATCAACTTTCAATAAATGATACGCCTGTTCCATCTCAGAGTATGTAACGACATAGCCGAAGTATTCACTACAATTATTTCCATAAAATGGAGTTCTAACAACTGCTGGCATTTCTATACGCCAACTGTCATTAAGGAAATAACGTTGTTTGTCATTTTTATTTTTAATAATGTTTTTTCGGATCATATATATTATGCTCCTTTCTCTTTGCGATTGATTGTAATTCGAAGTCTACGCAAAAAACATTTCGATAGGCAACATGTGGGTGGAAGAGTTTCAATCATCCACCCACATGCCACCAATTCACAGTGGACTATATTGTCCAATACCGAGTTTTAGTAATTACTTGCATTGATGGAAGAAATAACGCTTTCCTTCTGCGACACACCACTACTTCTGTTAATCTTCACCGTCTCCGTAAAGTCCATACAGATATTGTCCCTGTACTGATAAGGCCTGTCACTTGATAAGGTCGCAAGCACCTCGATTCTGACATCGATATCTCCCGACAGTTCTTTTTCCAAAGGGAATGTAAATATCGCCTTTTCCCCAATCTTCCATTCGCCAGAAAGGCTCTGCGATTGCTGCTTTTCATTTCCATTGAAGAGATAATGAATAGTCACTTTGAATGTTTCAAATTTCGTATTGTTTCTATCGATAACATAGCCTAAAGGCTCATAAAAGCCCAAATCAACAGCAAGACTTGCATTTTCCTCGATAAGCACTGGCCTAATCTTGTGTGAAATCAAAGAAAGTCGCGTTCCTTTTTCAGCAGTGCAATTAACACATGCTACATGGAGCGATTCATATGGGAGTTTGCCAACGCCGCCGTGTTGTCCACCCCAATTGGGGTTCCAAGGATCTACGATATCAAATTCCTCTTTGTCGTCATTATACCCAACAATAAGGACACAATGAGACTCCATATCCAGGCGATGAGAGAGTTCTTCATTTTCGATTGGGTAGTCGGCGGCTGAATGAACACGAATCAATGTGGGAACTCCGTTTACAATCGAGCTTTTTATGCTTTCAAGAGCTCTTAATGACCAAGGCTCATAGCCAATCACAGGAACTAAAGCATTTGCCGTTTCGGGTATTTGCTGATTAGTAATCAACTTAAATATGCTATTCATGCTTGTGCCTCCTTTCAACAGTGAATGGGTGATATTTCCATCTTGTGTTATCTAAAAACACTACGCTTTCGATTCACCACACAGCAAAAAGCGCATAAGCCGACTTAACAACAGTCTGGCTTATGCGCCCACATGATAGATTTTGAGTTGCCCCGTCCATAGATGGGGGCTAGGCCAAAATCCAAAATGAGATAACCCAGACTGCTTTTGCATAAAACGGAACATGACACTACCTCCAATCTTATAAATGTCGGACGGATTAAACCATCCGCAACGTAATTTTACCATATCAATAGCATAAACGCAACTGTTTCCCATTAAAAACACTTGTAACATTTGTGTGAACGCAAGCAGAGCTGAGCACCTGTTGCCAACGGAAAATAAACGGTCTGCCATCTGCTGTATGACATATGCACCCACCACTGATTCATGGGCAAACAAGGAGAGTAACAGACTACATTGCTGTCGTTTCCCGTCTAGTATGGAAACACAACGAGAATATCGCCAAGGTATGAGTCTCAAAGCTTTTATTTGGGCAGAATGCAATGATCGGAAACAGATTGATTCGATGATTGCCTAAGATAAAAGCGGGAGTGCATCGTAAAAATACACTCCCGCCGGTTTGTTAGCGTTCCCAATCATCCTGCTTTTTTCTTTCTTGTTTGGCCTTATTCTGCCGCCGCTGCTGGTATTCCCGTTCCCGCTGGATTTGCCGGATTTCCTGGCTCTCGGCATACTCGTCCAAATGCCGGGAAACATCCCGCTTGCTGTCATCCATTGTCCTGTGACTGTACTTATCGCCATACTTTTCCTTCACACGCTGGACTGCCGTCTGCTCCATTTCAGGGCGCAGTTCCTGTCGGGTGTCGTGCAGCTCCACCGGGTCGAATTGTTCACCCTGTGTTTTCAGCTCGGCATATTCGGCAAGGGCGGTTTCCAATTCGGCGGAGTATTTCTGTTCCTGCTCGTCCAGTTCTTTCAAGTTGGCTTCCATCAGTGCAACCTTCTTCCTGACCTTAGAAACATCCTTGCCGTCCGTACAGTCCATATTGTCCAGAAGAATCGCCTTTTCGGATTGCAGTTCTTCCAGCAATTCCGTCAGTTCTGCTATTCTGGCGGTCAACTCGTTCTTCCTGAGGATATTCCAGAACGGCAATTCTTTCTTTTCGGCAAGGAGGTCTGTGCGCTCCCTTTTGGTTTCCTTGATTTGGTCTACCACCTCGGAATATCGGTTCAGGTTGATATTCCAGGCATCCACGGATTTTCCAATGACAGATTTGCCTGTGCGGATGTGGTTAAGCTGATAGCAGAAAATCAACAGCTTTTGCCGCAGGAATTCCATGGACTTAGCGAGTTTCGGTAGAGAATGGAGGACCTCTTGCGCCAGCTTCTTGACGGCGGCTTTCAGTTCCCGCAGCAGAGCGTTGTCCGCTTTAATCTGCCGATTCAGTTCACAGCGGTCGGAGATAATGCCCTTTTTCTCCATAGCCCTTGCCACCACACCTTCGTGGATGGTGGGCTGCTCGACCAGACCTCGCTCGGCATGACTGCGGTGGTCGATACGGGCATCGTGTCCGTATCGTTCCAGATAGCGGTTGGTTACGTCTGCCCATGCCTTGCGCCATACGACAAGCTGTTCCTCGCTGTTCCAACGTTCGGAGATGGGATTCTGTCTGCCGAACTTGGTGCTTTTGGGGTGCTTGCTGGCTCGCTCCAAGCCTTGCTTCTCTGCTTCGGAGGGAGGCATATACACTTTCTTGCGCCCAACCTTATACGGATACTGCTTCTCCCATCCGTCCGCTTGCGCTGCCTTAAACTCAGCGGCAGTAAAGCCCCGTTCCTCGCCGTCTTTAACACAGAGATATTCTTTTTCGGTCTTGTACTGCCACTCGCCTCGTTCATCCAGCGGACGCACCGTCAGCAGAATGTGGGCGTGGGGATTGTGACCGGGAGGGTATGGGTCGTGAATTGCTACATCGGCGCACATCCCGTCTGCAACAAAACTTTCCTTAATAAAATCAGATAGAAGCTCCTGCCATTGGGTCGGGGTCAGTTCAACAGGCAGAGCCGGGACAAACTCACGGGCAAGGCGGCTGTCCTTTGTCTTTTCGTTTTCTTCTACAGCGTTCCAGAGTACGCCCCGGTCTTTCCATTCTGGTGGAGCATACTCTGGCAGAAACACCTCACGCCAGATCAGTCCTTTCTTACGGGTATAATCGTGCCGCACTCCATCGTAGTCATTGAGGATGTTGGTACAGCTCAGATATGCAGAAGCTGCAACGGCAGACCGCCCCGTTCCCCGGCTGACCACCTTGGCTTCTAAGTGGTAAATCGCCATTCATTCTCACCGTCCTTTCGCCCTTGTTTTTGTTTCTTTTTCGCAAAAAGAAAATGGGTATTGCGGCAAGCGATACCCATAACCGCAAATAAAGCTGCCGGTGGCAGCTTTATGCGGGCAGGCGGCGGGTTGTTTCCAAAACGGAAACAACAGTTTTGATGATGAAGCAAAACATATAGCCGACTGCGTGGCCAATGGCAGCAGCACAGATGTGATGTGGCATTGGACATAAGGCTCCCGCAGGAGCCGCATCCGCCTCGCAGAGCGCACGGTTGCCGCAGGCAATACCACCGCCCCTTCGGGGTGGTGAGTAAGTGCGCCCTTCGGGAGAAAAAAGAAGGAGGCCCCCAGTTTCCCGGAGACCTCCTATCTGAAAGTTAGATTTGTTTTCCCAGTTTCCGTGAAAGATACCCCTCCAGCTCAGACAGCTCAATAGCTTGAACCTCTGGCAGCACCTTTTCCAGAATCGCACCCTTCTGAATGAGCCTGCGCGTCCTCGCTTTTCGCTCCTTGACTCGGTTCCGCGCCTGCGCTTCTTCCAAGCGGTGCTGTGCTTGCAGCAGTTTCTTCTCTGCATCTGTCATGTGAAGATCCTCCTCACTTTCGTTTCTGCCAGATGATCTCATAGCCCAGAGCGTCGGCAAGTTGGACGGCCTCCGTGTATCGCAGGGACTCCCGCTGGAGCTTGTTTGAAAGGTTAGAAACGCTGTCAGACCAGCCGTGTTCGTCATGCAGCAGATCGACGACCTCCTGCATGGTCATTCCCTGACGGACGATGTACGATTTGATCTCATTTCTCAGATTGGATTTCATCAACTTTTTACCTCCATATTTTCGTATAATTGGTTTTTCTATCGGTGATGCCGATACATTTGCAAGTGAAAAATCTGCCACATGGCAAATCCGCTCAAATTTCCATCCGTGATGCTCTGTTCGTAACAGCACCCTACCGGCTTCACTGTTCTGCGTGAGGTCATGCGGAACGGTGGGATATACCACATTTCGGTGCATCGGCTTCACGCTCCGGTAAATCACCGAATGGTGCAGCGCGTTCGGCTTACAGTGAAAATTTTTATGAATTTCACAAGGATTGATTTCAGGGCTGAAAAATGAGCCGTTTGTGTACAGCTTGGTACGGCAAAGTCTCTTTGCGTACGCTTCTGTACGCCGGTTTTGCGTACCGGCCGCCGATTTGGCGACAGATTTTACACGCTGCCGTGAAATGCTTCACGGTGCGCACAAGCAAAAGCGGTTTTTTAGGATGGAATCAAAAACAGCCGTACAGAGTGTACGGCGTGTACGGCAATTTTGAAGTCCGTTTCTCGTTTTCAATACGGCAGCGGATTGACCACCTCAATGCCCACAAATCCCCGCACCCGCTTACCGCCGGCATGGACATTGTTGGTGGCCTCCACGTTGTAAAGCCGCTCATTTTGTGCAAGCTCAGAGCTGACCCGGTTGGCAGACATGGGCTTCTGTGCGTTATCATCGCACCATCTTGTATAGGCTTCATAGATCGCCTTGGAGCTGGCTTCGCTGTCTGCCCGAAAGCGGATATAGCCCTCAGATTGCAGAAACTCGATCACATTGTTGCTGCTGCGCTTGACCGTCTCCATGTTTTCTCTGGCCTTACCGGAAATGCTGAACTGATAGTTGTTCCCGATCAGCCGGTGCAGCCCCTCCAGACACCAGAGAAAGATGCCATCCTTTTCACACAGCAGTTTGTCCACCAGAAACGGATCGTCCGCTCTGCCTGCGGGCCGGTCTTTGGTGGTCAGCACGATCTGGCGGCGAAAGAAACCGTCGGACTTGTCGTGCAGGGCGGTCAGCGCACCGTTTCCGAAGCAGAGGAACCGAACATAAAGCTGGCTCTGGTAGCTCTGCACGCCCTTGCGCTCCATGTCCATCTTGCACTCGGAGGTCACGATGGACTTGATATAATTGGTCTTGGGCAGAGCGCTCATGTCCATATCGTCATCCACCATCAGGAGCTTGTTTTCCAAGTCTGCACGGCTGAACCGGTTGCTCTCCACCTTTTGGATGCTGGTGGTATTCATGCTGTCGCCCAGCAGCGAGCGCATAACCAGCCCGATGCGACTTTTACCCTCGCCGCCCTTGCCGATGAGCATGAGCATCTTCTGCCCCTTAGTGGTGGGCAGCAGGCAGTAACCCAAAAACTCCTGCAAGGTGGGAATATCCTCCGGTTGCAGCAGTTCGGATAGGAAATGCAGCCACTTTTTCGGAGTGGGTGCGTCTGGATTATAAATGACGGTCAGGCGGTTGTTGCAGTAGCTCTTGTCGGCGGTGAAGCTGCCGTCCATGAAATACGTTCCGTTGGCAACATGGATGCGGTCCGTCTCGATGGGCAGCGGCGGTGAATACGCTTGCAGCTTGATGCTGGCAAGCAGGTTCGCAACCGTCTTGGAGAGGTTAGCGGTCAGCACGCCGGAGATTTCCTCCAGAATGAGATTGCCGATCTGTCCCTCGTCCTCAATCAGCCCATCCACCGTGAACAGCCGCCCGCGCACACATTTCATGGGGTGTTTGTCCAGAAATTGCTGGCAGAACAGCACCTCATTGATGTGTCTGCCGTCATACCAGTCAGGCCACGCCTGCGGTGTCATATCCATCTTCGATTTCCTCCTTGTGATTTTTTTCTAAGCGCTGCCGCAGCCTGTCCAGCTTTCCCCCTGCCATCTGCTGCTGCACCACTTCGGCACGTTCAAAAGAATCGCCAGCACAAAGAATATCCAAGTAATATTCCGCCTGGTCGAGCTTGTGACAGGCTTCCATGAACCGTGCGTGAACAGGCGCGTCAGGAGATTGCGGCGCATACTGCACCTTCCAGTCCCGCAGGACACGGGCATAATCGGACAGAACAGAAAAGCACAGCCGCTCGTTTTCCGTGAGCTGCTGTGCTTCTGTTCGGATGCGCTTTGCGTGGAGCGCCGCTGCGCTGGGCGGCTTGTCCGGGCTGAGATGAAAATCTGCCATCAGCTTCCGTGCCGCATCATACGGCGATAGCTGAAATAGCCTGCCTACAAAGTCGATCACGTCTCCGTGCTCCCCACAGGCGAAGCAATAATAGTGATCGTCCGCCACATACAGGCTGGGGTTCCGGTCGTTGTGAAAGGGGCAGAGGGCTTTGCCGTATCGGTTCACATCGATCCCATACAGTTCTGCCGCCTCCCGCAGATTGACATTTTCTTTTACGATTTCAAAAATACGCATGATACCTCCATTTCTGCGCAAAAACGGCGGCCTGCCCGATCTGGGGCAAGCCGCCGTCTGCGTCTTTTCTTATGCTGTTTTCGTTTCTTTCTCGTTCTTAGCTTCTCGCAAGGCTTTCTTTCGTGCGCTCTGCCGCTTGATCTGTGCTGCATACCGACAATCGTCACTGCAATATTTCACATCTGACCTCGTTGTGATAAACTCCTTGCCGCAGCTTTCGCAGGTACACGCCCGGCTGCGGCTCTCCACCGCCTCCTGCCGGTAAAATTTTGCACGGCAGTTGGGGCCGCAAAACAGGGTATTTGTCCGCTTGGATGCAAATTCCTTCCCGCAGCACTTGCAGGTCAGTGTGAAAGGCTGACCGACAGCGTGTTCCCCTGCCTTGATTTTTTGATACCGTTCGCGGCTTTTGATGCGGTGCCGCTTGAGCTGTTCCTGCCGCTTGCTTTCTTCCTCGGTCAGCTCCGGTGCGGGTAGCTCGAATTGCCCGATAAAGCGAAGGTGGATCTCCACCTCCTGCACCCGGTCGCCGTCAATGCGCTCCGGGGCGTGGACGATGATTTTCTCAATAAATTCGTTGATCATGGGCGTGGTCAGCTCGGAAAAATCGGTGTACTTCCTTGCCAGCTCCAGAAACTGCTCCACACGGGCGGTGTCCTCCGCAAAAGCGGACAGCTTTTCTTCCGCTTCTGTGACAGAAGTTTGCAGCGCTTTTTGCTCGGCTTCGTAATCTGCCAGCAGACTGTCAAAGCGCTCATCGGTAATGCGCCCGACAGCAAAGGATTCATAGAGCTTTTTGATGATGGTGTCCAGTTCGGCAATACGCTTTTTGTCCTTGTTCAGCCTTCGCTTGGCGTCCTTGGCCGCTTCCGACTGCCGGAGCTGGGAGGCGGAGTGCACCTTTTCTATAAACGCCGCCTGATTGGAAATTGCGAAAGTGCTGACCGTGCGGATGGTGTCCAGAATCAGGGTACGCAGGGCCTTGGTCGTGATATAGTGGCCGCAGCAGGCGGTGGCACGCTTCTGCCGGGCAAGGGTATAGGAGGAACAATCGAAGAAGTCAGATGGATAGGGATTGTTCTCCGTGCCGCCCTTGGAGCGGTGATTATACATCTTCTCGCCGCAGTCGGCGCAGTACAAAAGGCCGGTCAGCGGATTCGCTTCACCCAGCGTGTCGATGCGCTTGGGCGTCTTGCGGAGCTTTTGCGCAAGCTCCCATATTTCCCTGTCCACAATGGCCTCGTGGGTATTCTCAAAAATCAGCCAATCCTCCTTGGGATTCATCACGGCGTTTTTATCCTTGTAGGACTGCTTGTGGGAGCGAAAATTCACCGTATGCCCCATATACTCCGGCTTGGAGAGGATCTGTCCCACAACATAGCCGCTCCAGTTATAGGGATTGGAAAATTCCTCTTTGCTTTTCCAGATGCCCTTGCCCTGTTTGCCGAAGTACACGGCAGGCGTCTCCACCTTATCCTCAAAAAGAATGCGGGCAATATCGTAGGGGCCTTTGCCCTCGATGGTCAAACGGAAGATGCGCCGCACCACGGCGGCAGCTTCCTCGTCGATCAGCCAATGGTATTTGTTCTCCGGGTCTTTCCTGTAGCCATAGATGGCGCAGTTGGTGGTGGGCTTGCCGGATTCCCCTTTGACACGAATGGCGGTTTTCTGCTTGCGGCTCAGGTCGCGCAGATACCATTCGTTCATGATGTTGAGGAAGGGCGCAAATTCGTTGCTATTCTGGTCATCGCTGTCCACGCTGTTGGCGATGGCCACAAAGTGAACGCCGTGCTGCCGGAAGAATACCTCCGTGTAAAACCCGGTTTGCAGATAGTCGCGCCCCGCCCGGCTCATATCCTTGACGATCACATGAGCAACCTTGCCCGCCTCAATGTCTGCAATGAGCTGCTTCCATGCAGGCCGCTCGAAATTGCCGCCGCTCCAGCCGTCATCGGTATAGTGTCGGCAGTTAGTGTAGCCTCTCTGTTGGGCATAGCTTTCGAGATATTTTTTCTGATTCACGATGGAGTTACTATCCCCGGCATTGTCATCGTCGCGGGACAGCCGCTCATAGAGAGCGGTAATTTTGCTTTCAGTCTGTTTCACGCTCATGATGCGCTCCTTTCAGACTGTCGGCTCATTTGTGGTGTCTCCATTATACCACAGGTTCCTCCGCTTGTAACCATATCATTGCGTACAATCCGCAAAATTTTGTCCTCCATGGTCTCGCCGCCGCTTTCGTTGAACACGACTCTGACCTTGTAGGTGGTGCCGCCGATTCGGCGGATGATAAACTGTTCTCGTTTGTTCTGCTCCATACTGTCCCTCCTTGAAAAACTCATCGTATTTTGGTATACTGATTGTGGTTCCGGCGATTGTAAGCCGAATGTGTCATATCTCTTTTCCATGGCGTTGCCGCGCTCTGCGTTCCTCCTTTTCCTTTGTTCTGCGTTGAGAAAGTAATCCGAGTAACTGTACATCAAATTACTTCTCACTAATAGGAGAAATACGGGGTGTAAATCGGAACTGTTTTTGAAAAAAAGAAAAATTCTTTTTCGGGGAGGTGAAGCCGTCGTGGATTTATGGGAGGATGATCTGTTGCTTGATGATGACTTTTCCGATGAGGACGAAGCTGCCGAGGAGCAAATAGAGGAAACCGACCTTGAAATGGATGCGGACGGCTTTGCCGATTGGGAGGATTCGTCTGACGGCGCACCGGAGAACCAGACGCTGGAGGAAGCGCTTGCCGAGGAACGCACGCTGGAGCTGGAAAGCGAGCTGGAGCAGGACGAGCACCCCAGAGACTATCATGCCGAGCTGGAGGACGAGGAAGAGGAAGCCGCGCCCACCAGCGAAAAACGGCTCAAACGGGAAATTCGCGCAGAAGCTTTGCGGCGGCTGGAGGAAGCAGCCCGGACGGAATCGGATTTTTTGACTGTGGTAGACGAGTGGAACAAGCTGGACAGAAATCGGGAGCGCCGGGAACGTGACCACGAAAACCTGCGTGGGGATGTGCCGTTGGAGTTTCAGGCGGTACCTGATCCGAAGATTGCTCCCCTCTGGATGAATCTGCCGAGGTTCCGTCAGCTCTGTCAGGGAAACTTCCTCGACATCATCTTCTCCTGTCCCTACGAGTTGCACGAGCTGACAGCTAACCGCTTTCTCTCCAAGCTCTTTTTCACCCTCAGTGATGAACAGAAAGAAGTGCTGTATTACCTGTTCGTCAAGCAATACAGCACCACAAGGCTTGCCGCCATCCGAGGGCAGTCCGACCGGAACATCCGAAAGCTGCGGATGACCATTCAGAAGAAGCTGCAAAAGCGGATGTACGAGCATCTGAGCGAAAAGCTGGAAAACGATTATGGCCTTACGCTGCGGGAGCGCGAGTTCGTAGAGGAATATGAAGCACTGTTACAAACCATGGGCAAGGATGCCGTGATCCGCAGGGAGAACAAAACCAAGCCGAGAAAAAAGAAAGCCACCCTTGACGATGGCAAGGACGGTTGATACAATAGTAATATGGTTAATATATAGTTGGATTACAAGTTGAGAGGAACAGCGCCATGAAGAATCACTTTGAGCAGTCCCGTTCCCATTGGGTGCGGTATGACCGCTATGAACTGAAAACCGCCGCAGACGGCAAGCGGTACATCACACCGGAAAAGACGGCAAAGCCCGACATCTATAATCCCTTGAAGGAAGCGCCGGGAATCGTGCTGGATGCGCTGAATGTGGGAATGCTGATGATGAACCGCAGCCCGGAGGACGAGGTGCAGAAGGCCATTCTGGAATTTGTGACGCATTACGGTCTGCTGGGCCTGATGACAGCGCTGCCCACCACGCCGTCTTTCATGGATTATGAGAAGGTGTATCTGCCGAAAAACCATTTCATCAAGGCAGAATCCATGGAAACCGAGGACTATCTGGCCCTGTTCTATCCCTTTGACGAGCTGGATGTAGTGAAAAAAGGCGTGGAATCCAACTGGAATGTCTCCAATGACAGAACGATGATTGCCCTGACGATGACCTTCATGGATGAGCCGATGGCGAAGAACATGAGCTTCCAGCGGGAGTATGCTGAGCCGTATGACTGGGTAGCGCAGCAGTTCAAGGATTGGGCGTTCACGCTGACCACATCTATTCTGTACTACAACGATTATGACCTGATCGATGAGGATACAAGAAATCTGTACCGTATGGGCATGGCAGCCTTCGGCGGCATTGCGCCCAGCTATCATATCGAGCTGCTGGACAAGCCGACCATCTATTGGGACTTCCATTCGCTGCTTCTGGGCCTCCAGATGATGTTCAGCTTCCTGCTGGTGGATGGAGAGAAGCCCCTGCGGCTGTGCAAGCACTGCCAGAAGGTGTTCCTCGGCAGCCGGGCCAATTCCGTATTTTGCAGTCCCCGGTGCAAGAATCAGTATAATGTCTATAAAACACGGGCAAAGAGCCGGGAGGATAAAGACAATGGATGAGAATATGGCGCTTACCCCGTATGAAACAAGAGAAATTTTGTTTTATAAGACCGATAACGGGGATGTCAAGGTTGAAATTCTGCTATATCAGGAAAATTTGTGGCTGACACAGGCAAAGATGGCGGAGCTGTTTGAAGTGCAGAAAGCAGCCATCTCAAAACACTTGAAGAACATCTTTGCCTCCGGTGAATTGAGGGAGGATTCAGTTGTTTCCGTTTTGGAAACAACTGCGGCTGACGGGAAAAATTATCCCACGAGATACTATAATCTGGATGCGATCATTGCGGTCGGCTATCGGGTAAACTCCAAAAAGGCCACCATGTTCCGCATCTGGGCAAACAGGATATTGAAGGAGTATATTATCAAGGGCTATGTCATGGACGATGAGCGCCTGAAAGAGCCGCAGAACTTCTTCGGGAAAGATTATTTTGAAGAACAGTTGGAGCGCATCCGTGACATTCGCGCCAGTGAACGGCGCTTTTATCAGAAAATCACGGACATATACTCCCAATGCAGCGCAGACTATGATGTGGACAGTCCTGTTACAAAAGAGTTTTTCGCCACAGTGCAAAACAAGCTGCATTACGCAATTACAAAGCATACCGCAGCGGAGATCATCTATGACCGGGCAGACAGCACGAAACCGAATATGGGCCTGACAACGTGGAAAAATGCACCCAGCGGCAGAATCCGCAAATCTGATGTTGTGATAGCGAAGAACTACTTGGACGAAACCGAGATGGGGAACCTCAACGAAATTGTCACGATGTATCTGGATTATGCCGAGCGGCAGGCACGCCGTGGGAACATCATGTATATGCAGGATTGGGTCGCACGGCTGGATGCGTTTTTGCAGTTTAACGAGGAAGAAGTGCTGCATCATAAAGGAAAAGTGACGGCGGCCATTGCAAAAGCCTTTGCCGAGAGCGAGTTTGAGAAATACCGTGTCATTCAGGATCGTCAGTATCAGAGTGATTTTGACCGGCTTGTAGCCAGCACCGAGGAAAAGGATTAAAACGCAGAAATGCCCGTTATCGGCCATACAGCCAATAACGGGCATCTGTCATTCATATACGAGCTCAGTCAGGATGATTTCCTCCGCACGGCTGCGGATGCTGTTCATGCGGCGCACCCATTCCATTTGATCGGCAGCTTTGAGTGCTTCGGTCACACCCTCCTGCTGCGCCATATCAGAAACGATGATTGCCATGCGCTCATTGCAGGCTTGGTCGATCTCGGCAAGGTGCCGATGCAGCGTTCCGCTTGTGAGCAGGTTTGTGTAGAGAATGGGGCGATGTTCTTTCAGATAGCTGCGGCGCATACGCCCGTGCTTGCCGATCTGGTATTCCGGTTCATCCGGCAGCGCAAGGTTCGGGATAAGATAATCACCCTCCTGACGGTAAGTGCCGTCCATTTCCTCAAATATAGATTTCATAGAAAAAAAGCTCCTTTCTGTGTGATTTGCAGCGGTTATAAGGAATTTTTGACTCCTTTCCTACAACTGCTGTTCCATTCACCACAAATGAGCCGCAGTCACATGTATTAGGTGGGAGAAACCACCCTCTACATATTAACTCTTGGTTCTGGATACTGTTGGAGTCGCCCTCCAGATTATCATCTCGGGACAGACGGCAATAGAGCGCCGTGATCTTTTGGTTTGGCTGTAACATATTGACCTCCTTCATAAAATGCCAAACCGATTGAGAGATTGCAACCATACAATACCCTCAATCGGTTTGTTTGTCTATGCGAACCTGTTTTTCAGGCGGAAATATTTTTTGCGTCCTGCTCCAGGTCGATGACCTGTTTCATAAGATCGACCGTAGATTGCGTTCCTCCGAAACTGAATTCCGCGAACACAATGTACTCTCTGCCGCATACATGCTGTCGGCGGCTTTTTATAATCTTGCCGTCCCTTTCTTCCACTGCGGTATCCCGCACTGCCTTGGCAGAGGGAATATCCTCATCTCCATGCTTTTCTTCACTGTAGGAGCGGGGACGCTCATTGTATTTGAATTTATACGCCATATCGTTCCTTTCCCCTGACGCTACAGTCAGGCAACAAAAATAGCAGACCGTTACATGGTCTGCTGCTGTGTTTGTTCTGCCTGCTGATCTTCGGTCCACTGCTGTTCTGTAGATGATTGCTCATTCTGTGTGAGCACCATGGCTACGCCGGCCACCAGTCCGATGACAGCGCCGATATTTTTGGCTTCCTGTTCTGCCTGGATACGGCGGTAACGTTCCTCGACATCTTCGTTACCATCATCCAGTAACGCTCCAGTTACCGCCAGACCATACAGTCCAGCGTGGAGCGGCTTCATAGAAACAGGTTGCGGATGTTGCTGACCACTGTCGCTGTGCCATACCCCATCCCCAGCAGTGCCGCCACGATGAGCAGTACCAGTACGATCCATTTGGCCACTACGATCAGGTCGAAGTCCGGAAGCCAGTCCAGCCATTTGCAGGAATGCTTTTCTTTCTTCTTCCCAGCCTGTTCCAGCAGAGTGGTCATCTCCGTCAACGATTTCTGGATCTTCGCCATGCTGTTCTGCACCGCTGTCAGGTCTGTGTGTGATCTCAGGTTCGGAAGATACTCCCGCATTCCACGCACTTCCCACCCGATGGATTCTGTCTTCTGTGTCAGCATCGTCAGAGCCTCCGGCAACGGACACTGGATGACAATGGGCGTGATCGGTGAACTCGACTCCTGCGCTGTCGGCTGCGGTGAAGGCTCGGGCCGGTTCAGGGCCATGAGCTCGTCCATAGATAATTTCTTCTCTGATCCTGAATTCATATTCCATGTTCTCCTTTAGATATTTGTCACCGAACAGCAAACGGTCCCGACACTGCCAGCCACTCGGCGTGGTATAGGTGATATTCTTTCGGGACTTTTCCCAGCGAACCTTGTAGCCCTCGCTCTCCATCAGCGCAATGAACTCCTCGCGGTTGGAAGCGTGGCGCATACAGTCATTGATGATATTCATGAGCTGCAGCTTCTTGCTCTGACCGCGGGCCGCCGTGTGATACTCTCCGATGGTCATAGTCTTTGTTTTCTGCTTTTGTTCCCTGGGTTGAAATACAGGAAGTGAAAACTCCTTGCAGACCATGTCGTTGCGTTGCCGCAGTTCCTGGAGCTGCTCCTTTGCGATATGCAGTTTCCGTCCGGTATCGAAATTAACCGAGTTGATGAGGAAGTGGGAATGGATGTGCTCACGGTCTGTGTGGGTGCAGACCAGAACTTCGTATCCCTCATAGTACTCGGCCAGCTTCAGCGCGGCCGCGTGAGCGGTGACCGGGTCGACTGCTTCGCCTTTCGGGAAGCTCTGTACCATGTGATAGAACAGTACACCGTCCGTCTTGTGGTAGAGTCGCTTGGTGGTCATGAAATCCGCGTAGACAGATTCCGGCTGACAGTTGATACCTGTGACCAACTGCTGCCCCTCGAACTCAGTCTTTTTATCCTGCATGGTATACCGCATCACGGCGCTCATGCATCCGGTGGTCTGGCCCCGCTTGTAGTTTGTGAAGCTGATGATAGCCATAGCTTACCAGCGCTTTCGTTCAAGGATCATCCGAACGGCACCACAGAGTTCAGAGAACGCCCGACATACGCTTTCCAGATCGATCACGGTCACTCGTCCCATGTGCGCCAGGGTGACGAGCTGGTTCAGATTTCTGCCGATGGACTTCAGCTCCTTCAGCACTTCTTTCAGGCCGTCGATGACCACCACCTGCTTTCCCAGGCAGCAGGCAGTGACGTAGTCGCTCATGGACATCCCGGACTGCTTCGCCAACTCCTTGATGGCCTCCCGGTCTGTGGACGCCATGCGGGTGCTGAATTTAACATCTTTTTTCATGTCGTTTCCTCCAAATCGTAGATAAAGTGGGTCCGGGCTTCTGCCCGGAATTCATGCGGAAGTCGGGCAGCGGCGTTGCCGCAGACCAGACAAACGCGATGCTGGCCACCTCCAAGGAGGTGATTTCCCTGCACCGAACACCCGCGCTCCGCTTTCGGCCACAAATGGCCACAAACGGCGTTTCTTTTTCCCTGCGGGTGTTTACTCGCCATGCCCGGCAATCTCCCGCAAATCGCCGCACAGCGCCCCAACAGGGTCAACAGGGGCGACCACAGGTACACCCTGGGCATCGTCACTTTCGGCACGGCGCAGCTCGATGAGCCGCTTCCCGTTGCTGCGGCGCACCATACCGGAAATTCCGATTTTGCTTAGCGCGTCAAGGTTTTGCAGGATCAGGCGGGACACTTTCTTAGGCGAGATACGCTCCATACCGACAGGGTCGATTTTTTCAGACAGCTCTGTGGGAGTGCCGATAAATTTCGTACGGTCGCGCATCAGTTCAGAGACCAGATAGGTGATCCGGTCGCCCAGTAGCTCCGGCTGCGTTCTGCTGTCTGCTACCATCTCCCACACGTTTTCAACGTTGCGTTCCAGAGACAACTCCCGGTATTCAACGTCACGACCGATGCAGGAGAGCTTCGCCTTACCGCTGCCGCGCCGATCTTCCACCAGAGTAAAACTGGAATCCACCGCCCCGCTGATGGCTGTCGTACCGGAGATACCCGGTGTTTGTCAAGCCGGTCCGGGCCGGTTCCTCCTTCGGTATCACCAAAGTCTCCGGGCCGGAAGAGCTGCCCGCCGCCATGGAGGAGGCATTCCGCCACGACAGCGCCGTGATCCTGGAGGAGACGATCCCCGGCTTTGAGGTGGGCTGCGCGGTCATGGGCAACGAGGAACTGACCGTGGGTCTGGTGGACGAGATTGCGCTGTCGGAGGGCTTTTTCAACTATGAGGAGAAGTACACCTTAAAGACCTCCGCCATCCACTGTCCCGCCCGCATCCCGCCGGAGAAGGCGGCAGAGATCCAGGCAGCGGCAAAAACCATTTACCGTGCCCTGGACTGCCGGGTATTCGCCCGGGTGGATCTGTTCCTCACCCCGGATGGGGAGATCGTCTTCAATGAGGTCAACACCATCCCCGGCTTCACCGCCCACAGCCGCTACCCCAGCATGATGCAGGGCATCGGCATTTCCTTTGGGGAGCTGGTGACCCGCCTGATCGAGTTGGGGGTGGCGGGATGAGAACCGTGTCGATTCCCCGGGAGCAGATTTTTCAGGGGCCGCTGGTCCTGGTCAACCGGGCGCATCCCCTGCATGAAAAAGAGCGATCTGCGCTGACCTCGGTGGACCCGCACCACCCCGACATTCTTCTTGAAAGCCGGGCACGGCAGCTACTGTCTGCCTGTATCCAAAAGGCGGGGGGACAGCGGGAGATCGTGCCGGTGTCCGGCTGGCGGAGCCAGCAGGAACAGCAGCGGATCTGGGACGACTCCATGGCGGAGCATGGGGAGACATTTACCCGCCAGTATGTGGCCCTTCCAGGATGCAGTGAGCATCAGACCGGCCTCGCCATCGACCTGGGAAAGGCTGCCGGATACATCGACTTCATCCGGCCTGCCTTTCCCTATGACGGCGTCTGCGGAAGATTTAGGCGTCTGGCGGCCCGGTACGGCTTTATCGAACGCTACCAGCGGGGCAAGGAGGAAGTCACCGGGATCTCGGCTGAGCCGTGGCACTTCCGCTATGTGGGGGCGCCCCACGCCCAGCTGATGGAAACCAACGGGCTGTGTCTGGAGGAGTACCGGGACTTTTTGCGGCAGGGTCCCCGGAGCGTCGCTCTGGAAAACGGCCGCATGGCCCAGGTGTTCTATGTGCCCGCCGCCGGAGCCGTCACAGAGGTGGAAGTGCCGGAGGGCTGCTGCCAGATATCCGGCGACAATGTGGAGGGATTTATCCTGACATGGTGGGGGGATACCCATGAGAACGGCTAAGAAAACCGTCCCGACTTTGGACCTCTTTCGTCTGGCGGCAGTCCTGCTGGTGGTGATGAACCACACCTCGCCCCTGGCGGATGTGTCTGCCATGGCTGATTTCTGGCTTACCCGGGTACTGGCCCGGGTGGCAGTCCCATTCTTTCTGATGACCACTGGGTACTTTCTGAGCCGGAATCACTGGGCTGGTGTGGGGCGGCAGCTGAAAAAGCTCTGCCTGCTCTACGGCGTCTGCATCCTTTTGTATCTGCCAGTGAATCTCTATGCCGGCAGCTTCACCGGTCCGGCGGATGTTTTGCGGAAACTGCTGGTGGACGGCACCTTCTACCACCTGTGGTATTTCCCGGCGACCATTCTGGGCATCGTCATCGCCCGGTGGCTCAGCCGGCTGGGCCTGCGGGTGGCTCTGCCTGTGGCGGCGCTACTCTATCTCATCGGTCTGGGCGGGGACAGTTACTATGGACTGGTTTCCCAGATCCCGCTGCTTCGGACCCTTTACGACGGCATTTTTACACTGTGCGGCTATACCCGCAATGGCCTGTTCTTCGCGCCACTGTTCCTTCTGCTTGGGGCCGCCGGAAGGCGGTGGAACCAAAAGCTGTCTCTGGCGGGCTTCTTCCTCTCTCTGGCAGCCATGAGCGCCGAGGGGCTGTGGCTCCATCGCATGGATGTCCAGCGCCACGACAGCATGTACCTCGCCCTCCCCCTGTGCATAGTATGCTTTTTTTCTCTGCTGCTGGGCGGAAACAAGGGCGAGTCCAGGAAAGTCCGGGAATTTTCCACAGCCATGTATGTGCTCCATCCCCTCTGCATCGTACTGGTCCGGGGAGCGGCAAAGCTACTGGGACTGGGAGAAATGCTCATTGAAAACAGTGTTCTCCATTTTATTGTGGTGCTGGCGCTCAGTGCGCTGCTCTCCGCCCCTTGCCTGCTGAGGCTTCAAAAGAAGCCCAGCCCCACCGCTCGGGCCTGGCGGGAGGTGGATCTGGCGGCCCTTGGGCACAACGCCCAGGTGCTGCGGAACACATTGGCCCCGGGGACAGAGCTGATGGCGGTGGTAAAGGCGGAGGCCTACGGTCACGGCGGGGCAGTGACCGCCCGCACCTTACAGCGAGCGGGCGTCCGGGCCTTTGCCGTGGCCTGCCTGGCCGAGGGGATTGCTCTGCGAAAGGCGGGCATCCGGGGGACGATCTTGATCTTAGGTTATACCTCCCCGGAGGAAGCTCCGCTCTTGACACGATGGCATCTGACCCAGACGGTGGCGGATATTGACCACGGGCGGGCCTTGGCAGCCAGAGGGCGGCGTGTCCATGTCCATCTGGCCCTGGACACGGGGATGCACCGGCTGGGCATCCTGGCGGAAAACCGGAAGGAGATCCTGGAGGCATTCCGGCTTCCAAACCTGGTAGTGGACGGTGTCTTTTCTCATCTATACGTCTCGGACAGCCTGGAAGCCGAAGATGTTGCCTACACCCAGGAGCAACTGACCTTGTTCTATGATACGGTGGCCTGGCTCCGAACTGCCGGATATGATCCCGGCAAAGTTCATATCCAGTCCAGCTATGGACTTTGGAACCTCCCAGCTCAGCCCTGTGACTATGTCCGGGCTGGAATCGCACTCTATGGAGTTCGAAGCGATGATGCGCCTGTTCAGCGAAGCCTTGACCTGCGGCCGGTTCTGTCTCTCCGGGCCAGAGTGGCCAGTATCCGCACTGTGCAAGCCGGAGAGAGCGCCGGGTACGGGCGGGTCTTTCAGGCAGAGCAAGAAACCAAACTGGCGGTGGTCACCATCGGCTACGCGGACGGTCTGCCCCGGGATCTGCCTCAGCGGGGCGGCCAGGTGCTGATTCAGGGCCGGCGTTGTCCTATGGTGGGGCGGATGTGCATGGACCAGTTGCTGGTGGACGTCAGCGATCTTTCGGAGGTCGCTCCTGACGATACAGTGACTATTATCGGCCGGGATGGCGGTCAGGTGATTCGGGCAGAGGAACTGGCTGCATGCTGTGGGACGATTACCAACGAACTGCTCTCCCGGTTAGGCATGCGGTTACCCATTGTTTCTGGTTAAAGAGCGGTAGGGAATTTTACAAAGATTCCGGTTCGGATTTCAACATGAATATACCTTTAAACAGGAATAGCCACCAACCACGATGAAATGGTTGATGGCTATTCCCGTTTGGTCGACACCAAGAGATTCTCTCAATCGGTTTAATCTGGTGTTTTCAAGATGTCCTTATGAGGAGTCGCCCTTGTGGGTCCTTCCTTTTTGCTCTCTTTCGGGGTAGGTCTGTTCCGGTCAAAAAAAGAGACGCCCGCGGGCGTCTCTTTTTTGCTTTACTGGCAGATCAGCCGATCATGCTCTTGAGGTCAGCGGAAACGGTGATGGGGGCTGCGGTAGCGGCCTTCACCTGCTCCACGGTGAACTCAGGGTTGATCTCGGTCATCAGCAGGCCCTCGGGGGTGACTTCCAGCACGCACATCTCGGTGATGATCTTGTTCACGCAGTGGGAAGCGGTCAGGGGCAGACGGCACTTCTCGAAGATCTTGGGGTTGCCCTTAGCGGTGTGCTCCATGCAGACGATGCAGTGCTTGGCGCCCACGCACAGGTCCATCGCGCCGCCCATACCGGGCATCTTCTTGCCGGGGATGATCCAGTTGGCCAGGTTGCCCTCGGCGTCCACTTCCAGAGCGCCCAGGAAGCAGGCGTCCACATGGCCGCCGCGGATCAGGCCGAAGTTGGTGGCAGAATCAATGAAGCCGCCGCCGTAAGCCACGGAGGAGGGGGTGCCGCCGGCATCCACCACGTGATAGGGATCGTAATTGGCGTCGCCCTCCTTGGGGGCCACACCGGCGGAGACGATACCCAGCTCAGCGTGGATGATCACCTCAACGCCCTCGGGCAGATAGTTGGGGATCAGGGTGGGCAGGCCAATGCCCAGGTTCACGACGTCGCCGTCCTTCAGCTCTTTGGCGCAGCGCTTGGCGATAAAGCCTTTGATCTCGGACTTTTCCATTACTTTCTGTCTCCTTCCACGATGTAGTCAACGCACATACCGTAGGTATGGATGTTCTCGGGCTCAAAGTCACCCACGGGAACGATGTACTCGCACTCGGCGATAACGGTGTCAGCGGCGGTGGCCATGACAACGTTGAAGTTGCGCATGGTACCCTTGTACCAGCAGTTGCCGAACTCATCGCACTTGTAGGCGCCCAGCAGGGCGAAATCAGCGCGGATGGGCTGCATCAGCAGGTAGTCCTTGCCGTCGATGGTCTGACGGCCCAGGCAGAAGGGGCTGTCCTCCACCAGGGTGTCGATGCCCACGGGGGTCAGGACACCGCCCAGACCAGCGCCGCCGGCGCGGATGCACTCAGCCAGCGTACCCTGAGGCAGCAGGTTGACCTCCAGCGTGCCCTCGGTGTTCTGCTGGCCCACCTCGGGGGTCATTCCCACGTGGGTGGCAATGACGCGCTTGACCTGATGATTGTGGATCAGCTCCGCAATACCGAAAAACTCCTCGCCCTTGGGACCGGTGGCGCGGCCCATGTCGTTGGCGATCAGGGTCAGGTCCTTGGTACCGCGGGCTACCAGCTCCTTAACGATGGCACGGGCCTGGCCGCAGGCCAGAAAGCCGCCGCACATAATGGTGGCGCCATCAGGGATCATTGCCGCTGCCTCTTTGGCAGTCAGTACAGGTTTCTTTGCCATTTCTGTTCCTCCTTGTTTTATCCCGCCCGCGGTCAGGACAGTTCCCGCCGCAGACGGTATTCGGTCACGAAGACTCCCGCTTCGCAACGTTTCTAACAATAGCATCATACCATCCTTTGCGCGAAAACGCAAGGGATGGACATGGGATTGCTGCGCAAATTAACCATGCCGGGCCATGGCGGGACCGGACGCATTCTGCCAATCGATAGCAAAATGGGTCAGCGCGAAAAGCGGAGAGTCGTAAAGGCGGCTCTCCGCTTTGCTGAGGATCTTATTTCATGCCGCGCTTGACCATCTCGGTCACAGCGAAGGAAGCCACGTCATCGGCGTACTTGCCGGCGCCGAAGCCGGCATCGTAGCCCAGCTCCTTGGCCAACTCATGGGTGATACGGGGACCGCCGCAGCAGACAACGAACTTGTCGCGCAGGCCCTCGGCCTCCAGCAGCTCGATGAGGTTGGTCAGGTTCTGGATGTGAACGTCCTTCTGAGTAACGGTCTGGGAGACCAGCAGCACATCGGCGTGCAGCTCCAGCGCCTTCTTGATGAATTCCTCGTTGGGGACCTGAGAGCCCAGGTTGTATGCCTCGATCATCTCGTAGCGCTCCAGACCGTAGTGGCCGGCGAAGCCCTTGCGGTTCATGATGGCGTCGATACCAACAGTGTGGGCGTCGGTGCCGGTGGAGGCGCCGACCATCACGACCTTGCGGCCGATGTGCTCACGGATGTAGTCGTTGGTGTCCTCCATGCTCATGACATCGGATTCCACGGTGATAACGTGGATATCCTCGTAGTTGACGGAGTGGACGCAGCTGCCGTAGACCACGTAGAAGGTGAACTCTTTATCCAGCGGGGTGTGGTACGCCACGTTGGGTTCCTCGAGGCCCATCTTCTTGGCGATCTGGCGGGCAGCCTCCTCGCCGCGCTCATCGTCCTTGATGGGCAGGGTGAAGCTGGTCTGCACCTTACCGTCGTTCATGGTGTCGCCGTAGGGCTTCAGGCGGGTCAGGTCCAGCGTGGTATCGAAATCGATCTTATGGGTATTATACAGTCCGCTGCTCATGCTCCCACCTTGCCTTTCATGACTTCAATGAACGGATTGAAGTATTTGTCGTCCTTGACCACAACGCCGTTCAGACCCTTGCCGCCGTCCTTGGGACGCTTGACATCGGCGAAGATGCCCTTCTCGATGGTGGTGAACAGGCCCAGCTTCTCGATCTCCTTCAGCAGATCGGTGGCCTTGGTCAGCACTTCGTTGGCACGGTTGCGGATAATGCCGTTCTCCTTGTAGGTCAGCTCGCTGCCCAGATCCTTCATGGTACGGAAGATGTACTGGGCGTTCTCGATAGACAGAGCACGGTCGGACATGAACGGGGTGTGGATGGCCTCGGTCATCATGCCCAGCAGGCACAGCCGCTGGTTGGTCAGGATGGTCACCATATTGAACAGGGCATCCTGGATGTGGCCGCGGAAGATGTTGCCGGTCATGAACTTCGTGGGAGGCATGTACTTCAGAGGCGCGTTGGGGAAGATCTCGCGGGCCATCTGCGCCTGCGCCAGCTCATACAGGAAGGTGTTCTCCACAGCGGGATCCATCTCGAAGGCGTGGCCCAGGCCCATCTGCTCCTCGCGCATGCCGGCGGTCCTGGCGAATGCCTCGTTCAGGAACTGGGAGGCCAGCACGGTGTGAGCGGCGGTAATGGCGTCGTCAGTGGTCAGGTAGTTATCCTCACCGGTGTTGATGATGACGCCGGCGTAGCCATTGATGACACGGGAGAAGTACTGATCCACGATGGTACGCTGCATGTTGATGTCGCGGAACAGGATGCCGTACAGAGCGTCGTTCAGCATGACGTCCAGACGCTCCAGAGCGCCCATGGCGGCGATCTCCGGCATGCACAGGCCGGAGCAGTAGTTGCACAGCCGGATGTAACGGTGCTGCTCCTCGCCCACCTCGTCCAGTGCGGCGCGCATGAGGCGGAAGTTCTCCTGGGTGGCGTAGGTGCCGCCGAAGCCCTCAGTGGTGGCGCCGTAAGGCACGTAGTCCAGCAGGGACTGGCCGGTGGTACGGATAACGGCGATGATGTCGGCGCCCTGCTTGGCACCGGCCTTGGCCTGAATGATATCCTCGTAGATATTGCCGGTAGCCACGATGATATACAGGTACGGGCCTTCCTTATCGCCCCATTCCTTCAGGTAGGCGTTGCGCTTGCCAACGTTCTTGTTGATGCGCTCCACGGTGGCGTTCACCACGGGGGTGATGGCTGCGCGGATCTCCTCGTCGGAGTGAGCGGGGACCTTGCTCAGATCCAACTCGCCGCTGCTGACAGCGTCCGCCACGCCCTGGGGATCCTTGCCGGTCTCCACCATGGCGTTGCCGATGGCCCACGCGGTGCCAACGGGCAGCAGGGAGTTGGCCATCAGGTGATCCACGACCACGTTGGGCAGAGGGACATCCATGTCATTGACCCCATCAATACCCAGCAGACGGCAAACAGCGCGCTCCACCGTGACGGTGGTGTGCTGGTCAATAAAGTGCTGCACATCGTCCGCCACCTTGGCAGCGGAGGCACGCGCCTGATCGACCAGCTCAAAATTCAAGCCGAGTTTGCTTTCCATAGTTAAACCTCTCTCTTACTTCTTGACGTGACGCTCGTTACGCAGCAGCTTGGTGGGCTCCAGATAGCGCTGCTTCGTGCCCTCGGCGACCCATGCCACGCCGGTCTTCTCCACCTTCTTCTTGCCGGTGCAGACATCGCAGTGGCAATCCTGCACGTAGTGTTCGGGCTGGGTATAGGAGGTGATGACGCCCTCGAAGTTGCGCAGGATGACCTTGCGGGGAGTCTCGGAGATCAGGTAGTTGGGCATGACAGGGGTCTTGCCGCCGCCGCCGGGGGCGTCCACCACGAAGGTGGGGATGCAGTAGCCGGAGGTATGGCCGCGCAGAGCTTCCATGATCTCGATGCCCTTGGACACGGGAGTGCGGAAGTGGCTCAGGCCCAGGGAGGGATCGCAGGCGTAGATGTAGTAGGGGCGGACACGCATCTTGACCAGACCGTGAACCAGCTCCATCATCACGTGAGAGCAATCGTTCACGCCGGCCAGCAGCACGGACTGGTTGCCCAGGGGGATACCGGCGTCAGCCAGCATGGCGCAGGCCTTGGCGGCTTCGGGAGTGAACTCCTTGGGGGTGTTGAAGTGGGTGTTCAGCCACACGGGATGATACTTCTTCAGCATGGCGCACAGCTCGGGAGTGATACGCTGGGGGCACACAACGGGGGTGCGGGAGCCCAGACGGACGATCTCCACGTGGGGAATGGCGCGCACGCGCTTGATGATGTACTCCAGGACCTCATCGGAGACCATCAGGGAGTCACCGCCGGACAGCAGGACGTCGCGGACCTCGGGATGAGCGGCCACGTAGTCGATGCACTTGTCGATCTGCTGCATGGGCACTTCGCAGTCGTTCTGACCAGCGAAGCGGCGACGGGTGCAGTGACGGCAGTACATGGAACACTGGTCGGTGATCAGCAGCAGCACGCGGTCGGGATAGCGGTGAGTCAGGCCGGGGGTGGGAGAGTCGGTATCCTCGTGCAGAGGATCGGCGTCCTCGTAATCGGCATACTCCAGCTCCTCCGCGCGGGGGATCGCCATCTTACGGATGGGATCGAACGGATCGTTCAGATCGATCAGGGACAGATAGTAGGGGGTAACAGCCATGCGCAGCTTGCCCAGCGTCTTGCGGACACCCTCCTCCTCATCGGGGGTCAGGGTCATATACTTCTTCAGGTCCTCAACCGTCTCAGCGCGGTTGGCGACCTGCCAATGCCAGTCGTTCCACAGATTCTCGGGAACATCGGCGAACAAACCGTTGCGAGTCTTCATAGTGTTTCTCCTTCACAAAATCATGTTGTTGAGGGGGGGTAGGTCAAAGGCTGGGAGGCCTCCTGGGCCCCCCAGCTTTTGAAGGAAGTCGTTTAGCAGTACTTCTCGTCGAACAGCTTGCGCAGCTTGGGGTTCTCACGCAGCACGTCCAGAGTGATCTGAGCGTGGTTCTTGGTGTAGCCATTGCCGATGATCATGGTCACGTCCTTGCCGATACCCTCAGCACCCAGAGCAGCCTTGGTGAAGGAGGTAGCCATGGAGAAGAAGTACACCATGCCGTCATCGCGGACGGGCAGAATGGCGGACATCTCGCAGGACTCGATGTTCACGCAGCAGATGGACAGATCGTACTCCTTACCATCGTTGACGGCCAGAGCAGCCTCCATGACCTCAACGGGCTTGGTGCAGTCGGCCACGATCACGTCGGTATAAACGCCCAGCTCCAGCAGACCGGGAACCTGCTTGGGGTTGCGGACAACGCCCACGACCTTGCCCTTGGGGCCGACCTTCTTCATGGCCTCCCAGCCGCACAGCACGCCGGACTTGCCGTTGGCGCCCAGGATCAGGACGCTGTCGCCCTCGTGGGGCAGCTTGCGGGCCTGCGCGGGAGCGCCGGCCACGTCCAGAGCGGCCAGAGCCAGAGGCTCGGACATATCATCGGGCATCTTGCAGTACAGAGCGGACTCGAACAGGATGGCCTTGCCGACGATGTCCACGCGGTCGATATCCTTGTGGATGGCCAGGATCTTCTCGATCTTCAGCGGGGTCATGGACAGGGACACCAGAGAGACGATCTTGTCGCCTTCCTTCAGGTCAAAGCCGGGCTTGTTCTTCAGGTCCTCGCCGACGTGAGCGACGACGCCCTTGAACATACCGCCGGAACCGGTAACGGGGTTCTGCTGCTTGCCGCGCTCGGCCACGATGCCCATGATCATCTCGCCGATCTTCTTCTCGTCGCCGCCGCAGGCCTCGGAGATCTGGGTGAAGGAGGCGGAGTCGATGTTCAGGGAGGTCACGTCGCAGACGATCTCGTTGGAGTAGACCTTGCTCATGTCATTGTCGATCTTCCAAGCGGCCTGGGTCAGCACGCCCTTGGGCTCGATAACGCGGTGGGTACCGTACTTGTTGCCTTTCAGTTCAGCCATGGTAATATCCTCCTAAGTTATGATATGTATGAGTTTTGAGTTTTTAACTTACTGCAGGGGCTTGAGGCTCAGGATCTCGCGGGCCTCGGCGGGGGTAGCGATCTCGCGGCCCAGCTCCTTGGCGATGCGGACGACCTTGGCCACCAGCTCGCCGTTGGACGCGGCCTTCTGGCCCTTGCCCAGATAGATGTTGTCCTCAAAGCCGACACGGACGTTGCCGCCCATGGCGATGGCCGCAGCGGCCATGGTCCACGCAGCACGGCCCACGCCGGACACGGTCCAGGTGGCGTCAGCGGGGATCTTGCTGGCGAAGAACGCCAGATTCTCCACGGTGGCAGGGGTGCAGCCGTGCACGCCCAGCACGAAGTTGAACTGCATGGGGTGGCCGGGGACCTCGCCCTTCTTGGCCATACCCAGAACGGTGTCAATGTGGCCCAGCTCGAAGCACTCGTACTCGGGCTTGATGCCGTTCTCGATCATGCGCTTGCCGAAGGCGCGCATGGTGGGCATGGTATTGTCAAAGATCTCATCACCGAAGTTGCAGGTGCCGCAGTCCAGAGTGGCCATCTCGGGGAACAGCTCGGTGGGCTGCAGACGCTCCTCGGGGCTCATGCCGGTGGCGCCGCCGGTGGAGGGGATCATGATGACGTCAGGCAGCTCCTTGCGGATAGCGTCCATGACGACCTTGAAGCGATCGCGGTTCTGGGTGGGGGTACCGTCGTCCTCGCGGACGTGGATGTGCAGGATGGCAGCGCCGGCCTCGTAGGCGGACTTGGCCTCGCGGACCATCTCCTCCACGGTGTAGGGCACAGCCTCGTTCTGGGCCTTGGTGACCTCGGCGCCGCAGATGGCGGCGGTAATAATGAGCTTCTCCATCGTTCCGCTCCCTTACTTCTCGATCTTGTTGCGCTGGCAGTCCTTGGGGGTGACGCAGGTGCCGTGGGCACGGCAGACCACCACGGGCTCAGCCAGAACGTCAGCAGCGGAAGCGCTGATGTCGGGGCGGGAGACGATGACCTTACGGGCCTCAAACTTCATGGTGCGGGAGGTGTTGCCGATCTTCTCGATCTCGCCGTAGGCTTCGATGTAGTCGCCGGCGTACACGGGAGCCAGGAACTCCACGTTGTCGTAGGCACAGAACAGGCCCTCGTCGCCATCGCACTTGATCAGCAGCTCCGTGGCGACATCACCGAACAGGTGGACCATGTGGGCGCCGTCCACCAGATTTCCGCCGTAATGAGCATCCTTGGCGCTCATACGCAGGCGAAGCATAGAAGTCATCTTTTCCATAAGTTTTTCCTCCTTCAGAATTTTGGACGTGCAATTTCGCAAACACCAGATCCGGCCGTTACCGCTTCTTTTTGGGTATGAAAAAAAGCGCTATCGGTCAAGGTCATTGACCAATAGCGCTCCATGTATGGACGTACATGACAACAGCGCCGCTTACACCGCGCTGCCAAGCGACAGAACGCAGGCGGTCCTGTCACTTTCGGCGGAAAACTCCTTCCTGCAACGCTACACAGGTGCCTGTCCCCACACGCTGCAGTACCCCGTTTCCCGCGCCTCTATTGACTGATATCTATGAAATTTTACTCTTAAATTATAGCGCTTTTGGGGCATTTGTCAAGACAGTTCGTGACAGATTTGACAATAATATTTTTGCACGGTGCAAAATTTTCTCTGATTTAACTCTTGAATTTTTCGCGCAGTGAAAATCAGTAGGATTCCTCCACCATTTTCAGGATTTCCGGCTTCAAAGACAGCATTCTGCAGATATTCAGGGCGTCCCGCGGGCAGTCGGACCGGCCCTCCACGCGGTAGAGACCGTAGTTCATGTGGCGGGCAATGACGGCCACGCCGTCCTCGTCGGTGACGGACAGCTCGCGGCGGATCTTCTCGGTATCCACATCGCGCAGGCCGATGATCTGGTAGTGCAGGCGGGCGTACTCCGCCACCTTGTCGTAGTGGGTGGTCAGCAGAGAAATGGCGTTGACGCCGTTGAGATAACGGGTGACGGCCTGCACGATGACGGCGCCCTCGTCGGGGTTGGTGCCTCGGGCGAACTCGTCCAGCAGGAACAGGGAGTAGCCCTTCTCCACCTCTGTCAGCGCCTTCTGGAACTGGACGATCTCGGAACCGAAGCCGCTGAGTCCCGACTGGATGGACTGGAGATCGTCAAAGAGCATTTTCACGCTGTGAAACAGCGGCATGCGGGCCTTCTTTGCGCAGACCAGGAAGCCCGCCTGAAGCAGCAGGGCGTTGAGGGCCACGGTCTTCATGGCCACGGACTTGCCGCCCATGTTGGCGCCGGTGATGACGGTAGCCCCCTGCTCCAGACGGATGGAGACGGGCACGAAGCTGCGGCCCTGCTCCGACAGCAGGTCGCAGATCTCGGGGTTGATCATGTCGGTGAGTTCCAGCTCCGTCTCCGTCAGCTCGGGGCGGATGCCGCCGTAGCGCACGGCGAACAGAGCCTTCTGGATGATGAAGTCCAGCCGGCCGGAGGTCTCCGCGTCCGCCAGCAGGTCGTCCACCATGGGGGCCAGCGCCGCGCCCATGGCCCTGCGGACGTGCATTTCCTCGGCGTCCTCCTCGGCGCACAGACGGGTGCGCTTCAGGCGCAGGTCGTCCTTCTCCGCGTCGGTACGGGCGTGGAACAGGCGCTCCTCCACGTCCTTCTTGGCCTGCCGTACCTCCTTGAGCCTGGCGGTAGCGTTGTCGGGGATGTAGAAGCCGCGGCTGCCGGTGCCGTCGGGGTCCAGGATGGCCAGCGCAGGCTTGGGGTCGTGGAGGGCGATGCCCTCAAAATGAGTAACGGCGTCGATCTCCGCCAACAGCGGCCGCAGGCCGTCCAGACGCTGGAGGTAGCCCTTGATCTCGAACAGCTCCACGTGGTCCGGTGTCTCTCCCTCCGCGCAGCGGCGCAGGGATGTGCGGATGTCCTTCATCTGGCACAGACCGGTCATCAGTTTGGTGTACTGGTCCTTCAGCCGGTCCGCCGCCGCCGCGGCCCGCTCTACATTATATAACTCCGTCTCCAGCTCAGCCCGCTCCTCCGGCATATAGAACCGCAGGCGGCGGATCTTCTCCTGCCCGAAGGGGGAGCAGCCGTGCAGGGACTCCAGAACGTATTGCAGGCCGATTTTTACGCGTTCCTCAAATCGAATCTCGATCATGCCAATTCCTCCTTTACATTGATGACGGGAACGTCTACCGCCTCCCGCATGCGGTGCAGAAAATCGTCCTTGTCGAACTTCCAGCCGTAGGCCGACACGGGGTTCACCGTGATACACAGGGTGCGGGCGGCCTCCTCCGTCTCCAGCCCAACCTGACGGGACGCCAGCTTGTCCAGCGTGTCGGCGGTGAGCAGCACCTTGCTGGGGTCCTTCACCACCAGGCGGCAGTTCCGCAGCACGCCGGAGCGCAGCAGCGGCAGCACCATGGTGTCCGTCAGCGCGCCGGTGATCAGCGCCGCGCCGTGCTCCTTAACGCAGTCCTCCAGCCCGTCGGACGCCTCCGGAGGCAGTTCCGCTGCCTTAGGCAGGTTCATCAGCCGGTAGATGTGAACGGTGTCGGCAATGACCTTTTCCATGCTCATGTGGTAGCTGGCGCCGGTGCAGAGGATGACGCCCTCCGCCACGGACCGTGCGCCCAGACTCTTGCGGCCCAAAGCGCCGTCGATGATGGAGCGGTCGGCTCCCAGCTCAAAAAACGCCTGGGATACGGACTTAAGCTGGGTGGTGATGGACGGCCCCGCCAGCTGCACATGTCCGGCACTGCGGGCCCGCAGGATTACCACCTCCCCCAGCGGAGTGGGGATGCCGGTGGTCATCAGGATCTCCTTGGTCACGTCACCCAGCCGCAGCATATCCTTGGCTGTGGCGATCAGCGTGCCCTCCTTCACGAAGATGCCGGGCTTTTCCGTGCCGGTGACGATGTCGGTGGACTCGCCGTCGCGGCCGATGGAGGTCAGGCCCAGTGTGCCGTGCAGGTGGCCGCCGGACAGCATCCAGTTGAGCATGGTGGTCTTGCCCGCGTTCTTGCACATGCCCACGATGGACATGGTCTTTGTCTCATTGAGCCGGCGGAGCAGCTCGTCGTGCATGTCGTACACGCCCTTTCCTTGTTATTCGATTTATCATCATAGCATATCATTCCGGAAAAAGAAAGGGGTGAAACATTTTTTGTCCCCTCTCCCCTGTTCCCCTGAAGCACACGCAAGAGTGGCCGGGACACCTGAGCTCTCGCCGAAAACCATGTACGCCGATACCTTGGGAGAAAAAAGCCCAGTTGTGTATCGAGCAGCCGGAGAACACGCGGGTTCCGCTCGAAAGCGCAAAGGCTGAGGTACAGAAGCCATTCCCCCAAGAGGAAGAGCTTGCGGCGAAAACGGCCCGTCTGAACGAGCTGAACGCCCTGTCAAACCCGGATAAGAAGGAAAAATGAGATCGTGGACGGTGAGCGAGGCGAGGCAGCGCCGCAGAAATCATCCGCAGACAGAGAACGCTAAAAAATCACAGCGGCAATGTGGAATACCTGCATTGCCGCTGTGTTCGCAAGCTGGAAAATGTGCCGGGTATGTGATATAATGATGCTGACAAAATCGGTATTTGCGGAGGGGAACAGAATGGACACAAGGTGCAAAAATCCCAGATCTCGTACTACAATCAGCACCTTTATGCCTGTGTATCCTTCTTGAAGGCAAAAAAGAAAGCGGAGCTGCCGGATGACTATTTTGTGCTGACGCTGGGGCTGTCCGCGCCGTTGGAATCCGACCGGGTGGCGGCAAAAACCGAGCCGTATCCGGGTCGGTGGACAACGCATTTTGTCATCAGCAGTCCGTCCGATTTGGACGGGGAGCTGTTTGATTGGATCGAGCAGGCGTATCAATTTGCGCAGGCAAAATAACGGAGGAAACAGATGCAAGTCAACGAATATCAGAAAGCGGCTATGGCAACGCTGAATCCGGCGCTTGATAAAAAGGATGTTCTCATCAACAGCGTCATGGGCTTGTGCGGGGAATCCGGCGAAGCCATTGACATTGTGAAAAAGTGGCTGATGCAGGGACATGAGCTGGACAGGGAGCATTTGGCCAGGGAGCTTGGAGATGTGGCGTGGTATCTTGCCGAGGCTGCCACGGCATTGGATGTTCCGCTGGAAGCTGTTTTTCAGGGGAATCTGGACAAGCTGCGTCAGCGTTTTCCCAACGGCTTTGACACCGGGGCTTCGGTAAATCGCAAGGAGGGGGATTTATAAAGGCAGGATTTAGGCGCATTTCACAGCCTCGGCGCCCTGTGGCTCAGGGTGCTGAACGAGCTGGAAGCCAAGGGGCAGAAGCCGTTTATACCGACAATGCAGGCGAAAGCGCAGAGGTCAGGGAGCTGCTGTATCTGACCGCAGTGGTGCAGGATGCCGCGCTGCCTGACGCGATCATTGAAAAGCGATCCTGCCGCACGCTCTGCGGCCATCACCATGAGCCGCTGACGGACGAGGGCTATATCCCCTGTGTCAGCCTTCTGGATTTTCAGAAAACCGGCGGAAAGCTGGATATGACCGCCTATTGCCGTGCGTTGGACTTTGGCTGCAAGGCGTATGTCAACCTTGTGATGCTCCACCTCATTCAAAAGGAAATCGCAGAGAAGACCGGCATTTCCTGCGGAAAGCTGATCTTGATCGTAAAGTCGGCACGCTTCTATTTGCGCGACAGAGAAAAGGTGCTGGCGATTATAGACAAGGTGCTTTGAGCGCAACAGCCGCATAACGAAAGCACAGCTTTCCGTTTCCTGACTGCTGCACTTTCATCAGGCTGACGCAGTTGCTTTTCAGAAGATTTTCACCGGTGTGCGTCAACACCAATTCGCCGCAAAAAGTGTTGCTTAAACGCGAAAGTTCGTCGTATTTTTGTATTCCGGTCGGAAAATCGATCCCCAGATTTCGCAATCTTTTTTCCGTGAACTGTAAGCAAAAACGATATAGAATCCATTATCATGAAAGGAGTGTGTCTGCATGGCTTATAACGAGCTCATTAAAAACTTTGAAAAAGTCAGAGCCTAATATGTTCTGCGATGAACACAATCCAGCCCAGCTGGCGCATCGCCCCCTCCAGCGGTATGAGATCCCTGCCTCCAAGTTGGTGCTGGAACTGGGCTACAATATCGACTATGAGGATGAAAAAGAGAGCTTCGAGGTAGACGAGGCTGATACCGTGGAACTGGTTAACGGTGAGCGGATGCCCTGGGAGCAGGTCAAACGGGACGGCATTGACTACATTGCACTTTACTAGCCCTTGTATGCGATGTAACCCCGGTCGGTGAACATTCCGTCCTCCGCGTTCATGCGCTCCGTGCCGTACTTTTCATAGTCATAAAAAGCGTCGAGATTTTCGTCATAGTCGAAATGGCCGGACTGCTGGATCATGTACTTGCCGTATTCCTGCGGCGTATGCGCACCGGGGGCGAAGTCAAAGAGGTCAAGGCTTTCTGCAAGGTTTTTGATCTGTGCCGCGGACTTTGGCTCTGCCAGCATGACCACGGCACCCAGCTTTTGCATATCCGCTTTTGATAACCCATCCGTCGCCGCTGCCAGTTTGTTGAGGTCGGCGAGAGTTTCATATTCCATCTCCAGAAGAAAATCCACTTCATCGGGGAGTTGACTGCTCTCCAGCCGCAGGCGGACATCGGCGGGATCTGTGATGCCCCCGCGAAGGAGGGCGCGGTCGATCTCCTCCTGCACCATGGGGAGGTACAGCCATGTGATGTGTTCGGTGTCCTCCGGCTCGGCTTTGGATGTCACCGCAACGGTGATGGCGTTTGGCTCATAGTAATAGCAGGGAAAGAACCGACCGTCGTAGACCTGCTCCAGCTTCATGCCGTTGTCGTAGACCACACCGTAGGGGGTGATCGTGCCGCTGCCGCTTTCGATGAGCTGCCGTGCGGTTTTCTTGCCGTCCAGCGCGTTCAGCTCATCCACGCTTGCGCTGCCGCCGTGCAGGTTCATGTAGTGGTCGCGGCCGATGGCGGCGAGGTCGGAAAAGTCGGTGATGACCGTGGCCTGCTGGCAGCAGAAGGTCAGGTTGATGAGATCCTTCAGCTCGAACAGCTCCAGCTTGTGCGCCATCGCCTGAAACTGTGCGGCCTCGCCGGTGTCGAAGCTGTCCAGTCTCTTGGCGAGGTAGTTCAGCTCCTCCACATTGACTGTAAGCATTTCCGTGCGCTTGAGGACGGTGTAGAAGCTGTCGATCCTCTCCACCTTGCAGTCGGCTTTGACCGCATCGCCGATCTCCAACGCCTCCAGCAGCTCCACGCAGTGCGCGTACTGGTCGCGGGGGATGGGGAACGGGATGGTCGTCACGCCGTATTCTGGGTGATTGGGGTTACCGAGAACCGCTCGAATCATCATGTTATCTCCTCCGTTTTTCTTTCAAGATTTAAGACCACCTCGCCATACCTGCACAGCAGGAGTGCTCCAAGGATGAGCCGGAAGGCCCTGTCACTGACCAGCTCTGAAAAAGCCAGGTCTTCTATCACGATGTTGTCACCGCCAACGGAAATGGTCTTCGCCGCCTGATAGATGCTGTAGAGCTCCGGGTGAATACCGGAGAGGCGGATGGCGGGGAAGTCGAAGCCGCTGCTGTCGAAATGCCAGAGGACTCTTTGCCAAAGCTCCTCATCGGCGGTAAGCAGAAACAGCGCGGCCGCGTTGCGCTCGGACATACCGTAGCAGCGGTTTTTCCAATGCGTCCATCGTTCTCTGTGGGCAGCACCGAGGAAGAAGCGAAAGGGCTGCCTGTTCAGCTCATCTCGCAGCCGTCTTTGAAGCGGACGGAACAGCCTTCCGCCGAAGCACTCCCGCGCCAGAGCGTTCAGCTCCACCACGCCGGCCTCGATGCGCTCCTCCAGACAGACACATTCATTAAGGTGACAGGGGTGTCCGCTGTTATATCTCGTGCAGTCTTTGCAGCGCACATCGTCGGCACTGTAGCGAAAGCTGCTGCGGATGCGTCCACTTCTGCGAGGCTGATGACGGGGTGGCGTCATCATCTGCACCTCTGCGGCGAACA
>OFPS01000345.1_pt1 | contig 48002 bp, 71 predicted proteins | sample 1542111 | NCBI WGS metagenome assembly OFPS01 (sample SAMN04209233, study PRJEB22552) | human gut metagenome | biome: gut; material: feces | host: Homo sapiens | place: USA: Oklahoma | reverse complement strand
TCTTTCTAAAATGATAGTTTGAGCACTTTTCATTATAGGTCATATGGGACTTTTTGTATATACTCAAAAAGTCTCCATAATTTCCATGGTGGATTTACCCACTACAGAAATTATAGAGCCTGTTGTTCTTGCTTTTTTGATGTTCAAAGCGAGGTAAATGCGTTTTTTAAAGTTGTCAAAGTTCCTATAATCAAAAGCGTTGCGTTTAATATCTTTGATGAGTTTAGTAGTTGCTTCAAGTTTAGCGTTAGAATAGGGAAGTTCAATGGCATTGGTAATGTATTTCTTATACCAAACGAAAGTTGTTAGAGTTGTTTTTAATGAGTGATTGAGTTGATGTAAAACTTCCTGAATTAATCCAAAAAATTATTCGGTATGCTGTTCTTGTAAGTGAAAAAGAAGTAATTGATAAAGGTTGTAGTATTTTTTAAGTTGGGGAACGTGTTTAAAAATCTTGTCTAAACACTCTTTAGGTGTTAGCATTTCCCTGAAAGTCCTCGAATAAAAGGCATTAGGCGATAGTTTTCGACGATACTTTTGATGAGTTAGAACGCTGTAATGGATATTTGGATGTTTTAGAACATGTGCTTGATGTAGCTTCTTTTTGATATAAGGTCGAAAAAAGAATTGTTAAAGCTTGGAATAGTAAGCATCTTTGTTAAATTTTTAGAATTATTTCTAGGAATTTCTGCTCCTTACTGCTTTTTCTGTAAAAATAGTGTAAAATAGTAGGGAATGATTTAAAAGGTTTACAGGCCTTTAGATATGATAAAAGGAGTGCTAAAATGATTTTAGTTACAGGTGCCAATGGGCAACTAGGAACAGAATTACGTTATCTTTTGGATGAACGTGGTGAGGAGTATGTAGCGGTTGACGTTGCAGAAATGGACATCACTAATGCTGAAAAAGTTGATGAAGTATTTGCACAAGTAAAACCAACACTTGTTTACCACTGTGCGGCATACACTGCGGTTGATGCGGCTGAAGATGAAGGTAAAGAACTTGACTACGCCATCAACGTGACAGGTACTGAAATCGTAGCTAAAGCTGCAGCAAAATACGGTGCAACTCTTGTTTACATCTCAACTGACTATGTTTTTGATGGTAAAAAACCAGTTGGTCAAGAGTGGGAAGTTGATGATACTCCAGATCCTCAAACTGAGTACGGTCGTACAAAACGTTTGGGTGAAGAAGCAGTTGAAAAATACGCTAAAAACTTCTACATCATCCGTACTGCTTGGGTATTTGGTAACTACGGTAAAAACTTTGTCTTCACAATGCAAAATCTTGCCAAAACTCATGACACATTGACTGTTGTTAATGACCAGCACGGTCGTCCAACATGGACTCGTACATTGGCAGAATTCATGACATACTTGACAGAAAACCAAAAAGAATTTGGTTACTACCACTTGTCAAATGATGCTGATGAAGATACAACTTGGTACGATTTCGCAGTTGAAATCTTGAAAGATACTGATGTTGTCGTTAAACCAGTTGATTCAAGCCAATTCCCAGCAAAAGCAAAACGTCCATTTAACTCAACAATGAGTCTTAAAAAAGCAAAAGCTACAGGCTTTGTTATCCCAACATGGCAAGAAGCTTTGAAAGAATTCTACAAACAAGACGTTAAAAAATAATCTTGATAAATAGAAGAAACTGAGTTACGACTCGGTTTCTTTTTCTTTTTTTGTCTAAATATATCGTTCGGTTTTTCTTTTTATTTTCAGGCTTCTTATCTTTTTTCATTGTCCTTTTACCTATTATGTGATATATTAGTAGTAACGTACTGTAATAGAAATGTAATATAAGTTATAAGGTGAGTGTGGTGGTAGCGATGAAAGATACAAATTCAAATGGGCATCGTTTATTAATTCAAAAATTACTTGTCAGCATTCATTACCTAACACTTTTCAGAGATGAAATTGTTTTGGTTGAGAAGACCCCATCTTTATTGGGGGCTTCTTTTTCGCCAAATATTGTGCAATCAGAGTTAGGTGAAATTTTGGCAGCAGTGGATGCGCTTTCTAAGCAAAAAAAGTTGATTAAGTCAACTTTCTGGTATGATGAAGCGTCATTCAGATTGATGAATCACTCTTTGGATATTGTCGGTACTTGGATTCGTGGGATTGATAACGTCTTGGAAATTTGTGAGTCTAAGTCTGTTTTCCATGCGATTTTGGGTGATAATCGTCAACGCGTTTTTGGTGTTTTGATTGATGTCTTTACCTCTCTTCGTGTAACAAATTTATCAATCAAAGAAGAATCTGAATACCCTCTTTTGGTTAATCCGCTAAAAGTTGTGGAATACAAGAAAAGAGAAGTCAAAAAAGCAGAACTAATGGCTAAGATTGATGCTTTGACGCCAAGAAAATCTGAAGAAGTTTATGATGACAGTAAAGACGAAAAAGTTGAGTCTATCCCAGAATTAGTAGAAAAAGAATTAGCTAAAGAAAAAGCAGCTAAGTCCGAAAAAGTTCTTGGACCAGGTGAATTAAAAGAAGTTCTTAAAGGAAATGACGAAGTAGCCGATAACAAAGAAGACGCTGAGGAAGTCCTTGAATCTGTCGTTGCTGACGAAGCAGAAACTGTTGAAACTACTGATGCTGAAGAAGATGCTCCTCAAACTGAAGTAAGCCCAGAAGAAGTAAGTGAGTCAGTTGATGAAGAACCAGCTGTTGAGGTAGAGGTGGAAACTTCTGACGAGGAGAATGAAGAGCAAGTTCAAGAAGAAACTAGTCAATCTTTTGAAGAAGATGTTGAACAAGAAGCTATAGAAGAATCTGAGCTTGAGGAAGTTTCTGATGAAAATGAAGAAATTGAAGTTGAAGACGACCTTGTCGAGGCAGAAGAGCCTGAGACAGTTGAGTTGGAAGAACCAGCTGATGAAGTTGCCACGAGCGATGAAAAACAAGTTAGCGATAACGAAGTGGTTGAGGAAGTCCTTCTTGACGAAGAATCTGAAGAGCAAGAATCAAAAGAGTCTGATTTTCCAGTAATCAGTCGTGATGAGGCTATTAAGCAGTTCCGTCACTTCCTTTTCGACCATAAAGGCTTGGTATGTGTCTTGGATGCTGGAGATGATTTGAAGCGCGAGATTAACTTCTACAATGCGTTTGATCGTTTTTATGGTGCAGTAGATAATATCTCAGATTGCTTGGTTATCCTTGAAAATGTTTTAGATGAATTACGTCGCCGCAAGAAAGAAGTCTTTGATGAAGAAGGTAATTTTATTAGTGAACCGACTGAACCAATTAATCTATTGATTTATGGTCAAAATATCTTGCTAAAAGATAGTCGCTTTGAAACCTTGATGTCAGAAATCGCCCCATTTACTGGACACTCTGATTTACAAATCTATTCTTATGCAGCATATCTAGATTAAAAAAACAGTCTAGTGGACTGTTTTTTCATGAGCCTGAAAACAGAAAAGCGAATAAGACCAGTGGACAGGTTTTTCACGAGCTTGGAATTAAGAAAAATTGGCTTACTTAAGGGACTAAATCAGATTTTCTTTTTTGAAATAGAACCATTTTTGGTATAATGTTAGGGTCGCGACAATCTTTAACCAAGTTACGAACTTAGTTTGGAGGTAAGCGTTGTGAATGTTATCTTCGAACTTTAGCGTTGACCATATTATAACATGTCATAAGGAAGGATGTCACAGAATAGTGTGTTTAGCATGTTTCTAAGCTACTTTAAACTCCTCTTGTCATGGTTTGATTTAATTATCTGCGGACAAAAGAAGTATCAGAAACTTACAAAAATAATTGACAAGCAAATAAAAACGCGTTATAATAGTGAAAATTTGAAAACCTTTAATTAAGTCCAGAGAGACTTTCAAGGTTACTGTAAAAAAGAGTGTTATCTCTGATAAAGGGTATGAGTGTACTTTGGTGTGCTCTGCTTATTTTGCTGTAACCTTGCCTTCTGGCGAGGTTTTTTTGTGTGAAAGGAACACTATGAATTCAAGTTGTAAAGACAAAACTTCTGTGTTAAAAGAAGATTTGCTGATTGTTAGTCAACGTGAGATTGCCCCACGCATTTTTGAGATGAAGCTTTCTGGTGAGATGGTCTTGGACATGGCACCTGGTCAATTTTTGCACTTGCGTGTGCCGGACCCTAGCAAACTTTTACGACGTCCGATTTCGATTTGTCAGATTGATAAGGTCAATAAAGTGGCAACAATTGTTTACCGAGTAGAACGTGATGGGACGACTATTTTATCTCAGCTAAAAGCTGGTGATCGCGTTGATACCATGGGACCTCAGGGTAATAGCTTTGATTTGTCAGTCATCTCAGCTGGGCAAACAGCTCTTCTCATTGGTGGGGGTATTGGTGTTCCGCCTTTGGTTGAAACAGCTAAGCAGCTTGCTGCTAAAGGTGTTAAAGTCGTTTCTGTGCTTGGATTTGCGACTAAAGATGCTGTGATTCTAGAAGAGGCATTATCAGCTTACGGTAAGGTTTATGTGACAACAGATGATGGCTCATATGGTATTAAGGGTTATGTGTCAACGGTTGTCGATGATTTGGTTGAAAAGCAGACATTTGATGCCATTTATTCATGTGGTGCGCCTGGCATGCTGAAATATGTGGACAAGAAATTTGAAAATCACCCACATGCTTATTTGTCAATGGAATCACGTATGGCTTGTGGCATGGGTGCTTGCTACGCTTGCGTGGTGCATTTGCGAAATGCCAAAGAAGCAGCCAACAAGCGTGTGTGTGAAGATGGTCCAGTCTTTGAAACTGGTCAAATCATTTTGTAAGGAGGCAAAATTATGTCAGAAAATCGTTTAGCAGTCAAACTTCCAGGACTTGATTTAAAAAATCCGATTATTCCAGCGTCAGGTTGCTTTGGTTTTGGACAAGAATACGCCAAATACTATGATTTGGATAAACTTGGCTCAATCATGATTAAGGCAACGACTAAGGATGCGCGTTTTGGAAATCCGACACCTCGTGTGGCAGAAACACCATCAGGCATGTTAAACGCTATTGGCTTGCAAAACCCTGGTGTTGACGTGGTCTTGTCAGAAAAACTTCCTTGGTTAGCTGAGCATTTTCCAGCATTGCCAATCATTGCTAATGTTGCAGGATTCTCAAATGACGAATACGCTTATGTGTCAAAAAAGATTTCAAAAGCTCCAAATGTCAAAGCAATTGAGCTTAACATCTCATGTCCGAATGTTGACCACGGCAATCACGGTCTTTTGATTGGTCAGGTGCCTGAGTTGGCTTACGCTGCTGTTAAAGCGAGTGTTGAGAATTCAGATGTGCCAGTTTATGTCAAACTAACACCAAGTGTTGCTGATATTACGACAGTTGCTAAGGCTGTTGAAGAAGCCGGTGCGACAGGATTTACCATGATTAATACTTTAGTTGGCATGCGATTTGATTTGAAAACACGTAAACCAATCATTGCTAATGGTACAGGAGGTATGAGCGGTCCAGCGGTCTTTCCAGTAGCTCTTAAGCTTATTCGTCAAGTAGCGCAAAGTTCTGATTTGCCAATTATTGGTATGGGTGGTGTTGATTCGGCAGAAGCGGCTATTGAGATGATGATTGCTGGTGCATCAGCTATTGGTGTTGGAACAGCGAACTTTTCAGATCCTTACGCGTGTCCAAATATCATCGAGCGTTTGCCAGAAGTCATGGACCAGTATGGCATCACAGATCTTGAAACTTTACGTCGCGAAGTTCGCCAATAATTACGTGGCAAATAAGCTCTGCTATTTGATTAAAAAGTCAGTAAATTTTTGACTTTGATTGTAAAAAAAGATATAATATTAACAACTGAATAACCTTTAATTGAGTCCAGAGAGGCGAGAAAGGTTCGTGAAAAAAAGAAGATATAATCTTTGATAATGGGGTGTTTGCTACCCTGCTTTTCGTGTAACCTCGCCCTCTGGCGGGGTTTTCTTTATAGAAAAAGGAGAAAAAATGCACGAAAGTCGTCCGATTATTGCTCTTGATTTTCCATCATTTGATGATGTGAAATCATTTCTTGCTTTGTTCCCTGCAGATGAGAAGCTCTATGTCAAGATTGGTATGGAACTTTATTATGCCGAAGGACCAGAGATTGTTCGTTATGTGAAATCTCTTGGACACTCAGTTTTCCTAGATTTGAAATTGCATGACATTCCGAATACGGTTAAATCAGCAATGCGTGTGCTTTCAAATCTAGGTGTGGACATGACCAATGTTCACGCAGCTGGTGGTGTTGAGATGATGAAAGCGGCGCGTGAAGGGCTTGGGCAAGGTCCAAAACTGATCGCAGTAACTCAATTAACCTCAACATCAGATGAACAGATGAAAGCAGACCAAAACATTCAGACAAGCTTGGTTGATTCTGTGCTTCATTATGCGAAAAAAGCAGAAGAAGCTGGTCTTGATGGCGTTGTCTGCTCAGCTTGTGAAGTTGCTGTTATCAAAGAGGCAACGTCAGATGATTTTGTCTGCTTGACGCCAGGTATTCGCCCAGCAGGAGCTGTGGTTGGTGACCAAAAACGCGTCATGACGCCAAGTCAAGCATCAGCTATCGGATCAAGTTATATCGTTGTTGGACGACCAATTACTAAAGCTGAGGATCCAGTGGCAGCTTACAAAGCCATTTACAACGAATGGAACGCTTAGTATTTTAATACTAAGGCGACAATTGATTTTTGAGTTTAGAAAAGAGGAATAAAATGACTTTAGCATCACAAATTGCATCAGATTTGCTTGATATTCAAGCAGTTTACTTGAAACCAAATGATCCATTTACTTGGGCATCTGGGATTAAATCACCAATCTACACAGATAATCGTGTAACTTTGTCTTACCCAGAAACACGTACTTTGATTGAAAATGGGTTTGTTGACAAAATCAAAGAAGAATTCCCAGAAGTTGAAGTAATTGCCGGAACTGCAACAGCTGGTATCCCACATGGTGCCATTATCGCTGATAAAATGAATCTTCCATTTGCTTACATTCGTAGTAAACCAAAAGATCATGGTGCTGGAAATCAAATCGAAGGTCGTGTAACAAAAGGACAAAAAATGGTTGTCGTTGAAGACCTTATCTCAACTGGTGGTTCAGTTCTTGAAGCTGTAGCAGCTGCCGAACGTGAAGGAGCTGATGTTATCGGTGTGGTAGCCATCTTCACTTATGAATTGCCAAAAGCAACTGAAAACTTTGAAAAAGCAGGTGTAAAACTTGTAACACTTTCTAACTACACAGAGCTTATCAAAGTGGCTAAAGTACAAGGTTACATCACTGCTGATGATTTGACATTGTTACGCAAGTTTAAAGAAAATCAAGAAACTTGGCGTGACTAAATGAGTTAGTATTTGGCTACTAAGGTGAAAAACTTTGGTGGCCTTCTTGGTTTAAACATGGAAAGGGGTTATAATGAAACTATCATCACCATTTAAAGATAATGTCTTACCAGATACCTACGCTAAAGGGGCTAGTGTTCAAGTGAGAGGAAACGCTGTGATTTCTTTTCCTTTTATGATTGAGGATGCTCCCAAAGGAACAAAGACATTTGCTTGGACCTTTGTCGACTATGATTCTATTCCAGTTTGTGGCTTTGCTTACATTCATTGGGTAGTTGCTAATGTGCCAGCAGATATGACAGTAGTTCCTAAAGATTTCTCTCGTTTGGATGCTAAGCACACTCATGGTAAAAATAGCTTGGTTAGCAAGTTTTTAAATGAGGATAACTCAGATATTTATGATGGTTATATGGGACCATATCCACCGGATAAAGACCATGTTTATACCCTTACGGTCTATGCTTTGGATTGTGAATTGCCACTTGAAAATGGTTTTTACATGAATGATTTGCGACATGCGATAAAAGGTCATATCTTGGCAAAAGAAAAGCTAGATTTAGTAGGGAAATACTAAAACTAACGAGGAGTGAACATGCAACATTCAACTTGGCATGAATTAATTAAAAAGGAATTACCAGAGCATTATTTTGGGCAAATCAATCAGTTTATGGACTTGGTCTATCAACAAGAATTGGTTTACCCACCACGTGAAAAAGTCTTTAATGCGATTCAGACAACAGCATTAGAAGATGTTAAAGTCGTCATCATTGGTCAGGATCCTTACCATGGTCCGAATCAAGCACAAGGCTTGTCATTTTCAGTGCCAGAAGACATTCCAGCTCCGCCATCTTTGCAAAATATTTTGAAAGAATTGGCAGATGATTTGGGGCAACGTGATCACCACGATTTAACACCATGGGCACAGCAAGGAGTGCTTCTTTTAAATGCTTGCTTGACAGTTCCAGCTGGTCGTGCGAATGGTCATGCGGGGCAAATCTGGGAACCTTTCACAGATGCGATTATCAAGGTGGTTAATCAAAAAGAAACACCTGTTGTCTTTATCCTGTGGGGTGGTTTTGCACGTAAGAAAAAAGCTCTCATTACCAATCCTATCCATCATGTCATTGAAAGTGCGCACCCAAGTCCACTCTCGGCTTATCGAGGATTTTTTGGCAGCCACCCTTTCTCAAAAGCTAACGCATATTTGACAGAGGATGGCCTTGAACCAATTGATTGGTTGAAATAATAGGAGTTTAACATGTTACTTATTAAAAATGGTCGTGTTGTTGATCCGAAATCTGGTTTTGATCAGGTAGCGGATGTACTTGTTGATGGTAAAAAAGTTGTTAAAATTGCGGATGCAATTGAAGAAGCTGGTGCTGAAGTGATTGACGCTACTGGTCTTGTTGTGGCACCAGGTTTGGTGGATATTCATGTACACTTCCGTGAACCAGGTCAAACGCATAAAGAAGACATTCACACAGGTGCATTAGCAGCGGCAGCTGGTGGCTTCACATCAGTTGTGATGATGGCAAATACCAACCCTACCATTTCTGACGTTGAGACTTTGAAAGAAGTTTTAGTAAGTGCAGCTAAGGAGAACGTTCACGTTTACACTAATGCAACCGTAACGAAAAACTTTGACGGCAAGACTTTGACTGATTTTAAGGCTTTGCTTGAAAATGGTGCTCTTAGCTTTTCTGATGATGGTATTCCGCTTCAAAGCACAAAAGTGTTAAAAGAAGCCTTGGATTTGGCTAAAGCAAACAACACATTTGTGGCTGTGCACGAAGAAGACCCAGAATTAAACGGCATCCTTGGATTTAACGAAGGTATCGCACGTGATAAATTCCATTTCTGCGGAGCAACAGGTGTGGCAGAATACAGCATGATTGCGCGTGATGTTATGATTGCCTATGACCGCGGAGCTCATTTGCATATCCAACACTTGTCAAAAGCTGAATCAGTGAAAGTGGTTGAATTTGCTCAACAATTGGGGGCAAACGTCACTGCAGAAGCAGCACCGCAACATTTCTCAAAAACAGAGGATTTGCTTTTGATCAAAGGTTCTGCAGCTAAGATGAATCCACCACTTCGTACAGAAAAGGATCGCTTAGCGGTTATTGAAGGCTTGAAATCTGGCGTCATTTCTGTGATTGCGACTGACCACGCGCCACACCACGCCGATGAAAAGAATGTTGAAGACATCACAAAAGCCCCATCAGGCATGACAGGGCTTGAAACGTCGTTATCACTTGGTTTGACAAACTTGGTAGCGACAGGCGACTTGACGCTTTCAGAATTGCTTGCTAAGATGACCATCAATCCGTCATCTATGTATGATTTCGATGCAGGTTATTTGGCTGAAAATGGCCCAGCTGACATCGTGATTTTCGCTGACAAAGAAGAACGTGTTGTCTCTGACCATTTTGCTTCTAAAGCTTCAAATTCACCATTTATCGGTGAAAAACTCCAAGGTGTTGTCAAATACACTATCTGCGATGGTAACATTGTTTATAAAGCATAAAAAAAGAATTAGCATTTTGCTAATTTCTTTTTTGTTCTTGATGACTTAAATTCATTCCCCAAGGAACGAGGTTTTCTTCATGATTTTTAATACGAGTAATATTGTCTTTGTGTCGTACAATGATGATGCCTGCAATAATGATAATCAATAATGTAAAGAGCAAATCATAGTGATTAAGCAAGAAACCAAATGCTGGAAAGACAAGCACACTAACCACGGCAGCGCTTGCAGCAACAACACTAGACAATGAAATCATGCTATAGAGGTAAAGGGTGATGACAAAGATAAGGGCAAGGAAAAGAAGAAATAGCGGTGCATATCCGAGAAGAACACCAGCACTTGTCGCAACTGCCTTACCACCTTTAAACTGTGCAAATAGCGGGAAGGTATGACCAATAATGGCAAATAAACCAATAAGAACAGGTGACACACCATTAACGCTAAAGATAAGAGGAAGGAGTGCTGCCAGAGTTCCTTTTAGCATGTCAATCACAAATGTGACAATTCCTGCTTTGACACCTAAAACTCGAAAAGTATTGGTTGTCCCAGTATTACCGCTACCATGTTCTCTGAGGTTGACATGATAAAAGAATTTTCCAATCCATAGACCAGTTGGGATTGACCCCAACAAGTATGCAATCACAATCATAACTAAAATTTTCATGTTCTCATTATAACATAATCAGTTCTTATGAAAAGGTAAAATTTGAAAAATAAATAACTTGAAGAATCAAGTTAAATTTGTGATAACGCTTTAAATTTGTTATACTATTTCATGAAAAAATTAGTGATTTTCCTTGTAAAATCCTTATTCGATTTGATTTTTTTTTGCAAAAATTTGAAAAAACTTGTAAGATAAAAAAGATGAATTATTTGGAGGTCGCTTTTGGCTAAAAAAGAAATTAATGTAAATAATTATAATGACGATGCCATTCAAGTGTTAGAGGGGCTAGATGCCGTACGTAAACGCCCCGGAATGTACATCGGTTCAACAGATGCGACAGGACTACATCACTTAGTTTGGGAGATTGTTGACAATGCCGTCGATGAAGCTCTTTCTGGCTTTGGTACTCAGATTGATGTTATTCTTAATCAAGATGGTAGTGTGACCGTAAAAGACCAAGGACGTGGGATGCCAACTGGTAAGCACGCTATGGGGATTCCAACTGTAGAAGTTATCTTCACTGTGCTTCACGCAGGTGGTAAATTCGGTCAAGGTGGTTATAAAACATCTGGTGGGCTTCACGGTGTGGGGTCTTCAGTTGTTAATGCCCTCTCAAGATGGCTTGAAGTCGAAATTACTCGTGACGGTGCGGTTTACAAACAACGTTTTGAAAATGGTGGTAAACCCGTGACAACCCTTAAAAAGATTGGAACAGCACCAAAATCTAAGTCAGGTACTATGGTAACATTCATGCCTGATGATACGATTTTCTCAACGACTGACTTTAAATTTAACACCATTGCTGAGCGCTTAAAAGAATCTGCCTTTTTGCTTAAGAATGTTACATTGACGTTGACGGATAATCGTCCAGAAGAAGCAGAACATCTGGAATTCCATTATGAAAATGGAGTGCAGGACTTTGTTGAATACCTTAACGAAGACAAAGAAACATTAACACCTGTGATTTGGGTGACTGGTGAAGACCAAGGTTTCCAAGTCGAAGTTGCACTTCAATACAATGACGGATTCTCAGATAATATCCTTTCTTTTGTTAACAATGTTCGTACTAAAGATGGTGGAACACACGAGACAGGATTGAAATCTGCCATTACTAAGGCGATGAGTGACTACGCTCGTAAGTCAGGCCTGTTGAAAGAAAAAGATAAGAACCTTGAAGGGTCAGATTACCGTGAAGGGCTATCTGCAGTGCTTTCAATCTTGGTTCCAGAAGAACACTTGCAATTCGAAGGACAAACTAAAGATAAACTCGGTAGTCCTCTAGCACGTCCGATTGTAGACAGTATTGTCTCTGAAAAACTCACTTTCTTCCTTTTGGAAAATGGTGAAGTGGCGTCTAACCTTGTTCGTAAGGCGATTAAAGCGCGTGATGCCAGAGAAGCAGCTCGTAAAGCGCGTGACGAATCTCGTAATGGTAAGAAGAACAAGAGAGACAAAGGACTCCTTTCTGGTAAATTGACACCAGCACAGTCTAAGAATCCTAAGAAAAATGAGCTTTATCTGGTCGAAGGGGATTCTGCCGGCGGTTCAGCTAAACAAGGACGTGACCGTAAATTCCAAGCTATTTTGCCATTGCGTGGTAAAGTCTTAAATACAGCAAAAGCTAAGATGTCTGACATTGTGAAAAACGAAGAAATCAATACCATGATTTACACAATTGGTGCAGGCGTCGGTGCAGATTTTAAAGTTGAAAATTCAAACTACGATAAGATTATTATCATGACCGATGCGGATACCGATGGTGCTCACATTCAGACATTGTTACTAACTTTCTTTTACCGTTACATGCGTCCGCTTGTGGAAACAGGTCATGTCTATATCGCTTTGCCACCTTTGTACAAAATGTCTAAAGGTAAAGGCAAGAAAGAGCAAGTTGAGTATGCTTGGACAGATGGTGAGTTAGAAGAACTACGTCAAAAATTTGGTAAAGGAGCTCAACTCCAACGTTACAAAGGTCTTGGTGAAATGAACGCTGACCAATTGTGGGAAACAACCATGAACCCTGAAACACGTACGCTTATTCGTGTGACTATTGATGATTTGGCGCGTGCCGAACGCCGTGTCAATGTCCTTATGGGTGACAAAGTTGAACCACGCCGCAAATGGATTGAAGACAATGTTAAATTCACCTTGGAAGAAAATACAGTGTTTTAATTGCTTGTGATGAATCCATAAATTTTTTGACGTGAAAAGTAAAGGATAATAATTATGTCAAATGTTCAAAATATGTCTCTTGAAGACATTATGGGGGATCGTTTCGGACGATATTCCAAATATATTATTCAAGAGCGGGCTTTGCCAGATATTCGTGATGGTTTGAAGCCTGTTCAACGTCGTATCCTTTATTCGATGAACAAGGACGGCAATACTTTTGATAAGGGTTTTCGTAAATCGGCAAAATCTGTCGGTAACGTTATGGGTAATTTCCACCCACACGGTGATTCCTCTATTTATGACGCTATGGTGCGAATGAGTCAGGATTGGAAAAATCGTGAAACCTTGATTGAAATGCATGGTAACAATGGTTCTATGGACGGTGATCCACCGGCAGCCATGCGTTACACTGAAGCACGTTTGTCAGAGATTGCTGGCTACTTGCTTCACGATATTGAAAAAAATACTGTTCCGTTTGCTTGGAACTTTGATGATACCGAAAAAGAACCAACGGTTTTGCCAGCTGCCTTTCCTAACCTTTTAGTTAATGGTGCAACAGGTATTTCAGCTGGATATGCAACTGATATTCCGCCACACAACTTGGCTGAAGTCATTGATGCAGTTGTTTACCTTATCGACCATCCAAATGCAAAATTAGATAAATTGATGGAATTCTTGCCAGGACCTGATTTCCCTACTGGGGCGATTATCCAAGGTAAGGATGGTATTCGTAAGGCTTACGAAACTGGTAAAGGACGTGTTGTTGTTCGTTCACGAACGGACATTGAAAGTCTTCGTGGCGGCAAAAAACAAATCGTCGTCACTGAAATTCCTTATGAAGTCAACAAAGCCGTACTCGTTAAGAAAATTGACGATGTTCGTGTCAACAATAAAGTCCCTGGCATTGCAGAAGTTCGTGATGAGTCAGACCGTGATGGACTTCGTATTGCTATCGAACTTAAAAAAGATGCAGACGAGCAAACGATTCTCAACTATTTGTTGAAATACACTGACTTGCAAGTCAACTATAACTTCAACATGGTTGCTATTGACAACTATACACCACGCCAAGTGGGTATCATTCCGATGTTGACAAGTTACATTGCTCACCGTAAGGAAATCATCGTTGCCCGTTCAAAATTTGACAAGGAAAAAGCTGAAAAACGTCTTCACATCGTGGAAGGCTTGATTCGTGTTATTTCAATTCTGGATGAGGTTATTGCGCTTATTCGTGCGTCTGAAAATAAAGCTGACGCCAAAGAAAACCTCAAAGTCAGCTATGAATTTTCAGAAGAACAAGCTGAAGCTATTGTGACTTTGCAATTGTACCGTTTGACAAATACTGATATTGTGACGCTTGAAAATGAAGAAGCAGAGCTTCGTGAACGCATCACTATGCTTAAAGCAATTATCGGTGACGAACGTACTATGTACAATGTCATGAAACGTGAACTACGTGAAGTTAAGAAGAAATTCGCTAACCCACGTTTGACAGAATTGCAAGCCGAAGCACAAACGATTGAAATCGATGTGGCAAGCTTGATTGTCGAAGAAGATACTTATGTCAGTGTGACAAAAGGTGGTTACATCAAACGTACAAGTCCGCGTTCTTACAATGCTTCTACGGTTGAAGAAATTGGTAAACGTGATGATGATGAACTGGTCTTCGTCTCACAAGCTAAGACAACTCAACATTTGTTGATTTTTACAAATCTTGGCAATGTCATCTATCGTCCAGTCCATGAATTGACAGATATTCGCTGGAAAGATATTGGGGAACATTTATCACAAACCATCACTGATTTTGCGACAGACGAGTATGTCTTGTATGCTGAAATTGTCGATGACTTTGGACCGCAAACTTATTTTGCAGCCACAAAATATGGTCAAATCAAACGCTTTGAACGCAAAGAATTCACGCCATGGCGCACCTACAAATCAAAAGCTGTTAAGTATGCTAAGTTGAAAAAAGACGATGATATGGTCGTGACTATTGCGCCAATTGCACTTGATGATGTCATGATCATTACGCATAATGGCTATGCCTTGCATTTCAATATTGACGAAGTGCCAGTAGTTGGTGCCAAAGCGGCAGGGGTTAAATCAATTAACCTTAAGGATGAGGATTTTGTCGTGTCAGCCTTTATCGCCAATACAGAAAGCTTCTTTATCTTGACACAACGTGGTAGCCTTAAACGTATGACAACTGAGCTAATTCCAGCAACAAGTCGTGCTAATCGAGGCTTGCAAGTCCTTCGTGAACTCAAATCAAAACCACATCGCGTCTTTATGGCAGGACCAGTCCATGCCTCAAATGACGTGCAAAATATTGATTTATTCACTATTGAGACGTTAGATTCAGATAAAATCGAAACCTTAGAAGTTTATTCAAATAAAGGCAATCATTATCAAGCCATTCTTGAAGATTTGACCTTGTCAGAACGCACAAGTAATGGTTCCTTTATCTCAGATAAAATTTCAGATGAAGGTGTCTTTAGCGCAAGAATTAAATAGCGATAATAAATCGGAGATTTTCTCCGATTTATTTTTTGAACAAATTTTCAGAATTTTATGAAAAAGTACTTGAAAAAAGATTTAAAAAGCGTACAATAGGATAAAAACAAAGAAAGAGGAATAGTTATGACAGTAGATTTAGACTGGGATAATCTAGGCTTTGCCTATCGTAAATTACCATTTCGTTACATCTCTTACTACAAAGATGGTAAATGGGATGAAGGAAAATTAACAGAAGATTCAATGCTCCACATTTCTGAAGCATCACCAGCTTTGCACTATGGTCAACAAGCCTTTGAAGGGTTGAAAGCCTATCGTACAAAAGATGGTTCAGTACAATTGTTCCGCCCAAATATGAACGCTGAACGTTTGCAACGCACTGCAGATCGTCTTCTTATGCCACAAGTGCCTACAGAAAAATTTATTGATGCTGCAAAACAAGTCGTTCGTGCTAATGAAGAATTTGTACCACCATACGGCACTGGTGCAACACTTTATCTACGTCCTCTTTTGATTGGTGTCGGTGACATTATTGGTGTTCACCCTGCAGATGAATACATTTTCACTATTTTCGCAATGCCTGTTGGTAACTACTTCAAAGGTGGTTTGGTACCAACTAATTTCTTGATTCAAGACGAATATGACCGTGCTGCTCCACATGGTACAGGTGCTGCAAAAGTAGGTGGTAACTATGCCTCAAGTCTTCTTCCAGGTAAAATGGCTCACGACCGTAAGTTCTCTGATGTTATTTACCTAGATCCTGCGACACACACTAAGATTGAAGAAGTTGGCTCTGCAAACTTCTTTGGTATTACAGCTGATAATGAGTTTATCACACCACTTAGTCCATCAATCTTGCCATCTATCACAAAATACTCACTTCTTTATTTGGCAGAGCACCGTTTTGGCATGAAAGCTATCCAAGGTGATGTTAAACTTGATGAATTGGATAAATTCGTTGAAGCAGGTGCCTGTGGTACAGCAGCTGTTATTTCACCAATCGGTGGTGTTCAACACGGTGATGACTTCCATATCTTCTACAGTGAAACAGAAGTAGGACCTGTTACTCGTAAATTGTACGACGAGCTTGTCGGTATCCAATTTGGTGACATTGAAGCTCCAGAAGGCTGGATTTACAAAGTTGACTAATAAATTAAAGCTTGCTCTTGCAAGCTTTTTTGTTTTTCGGTAAAATGAATAGCGTGAGGTGGAAAAATGAGCAAAAAAGATAAAAAAATCGAAATTCAACTTGCTGACGCCAAAGTTGCCATCAATAATGCTAATGTCAATGGTTATAATTTGACTGCTGGAAAAAAAGTTATCGGTGAAATTGCTGAGCTTGATAACAAATTTGCCGTTGTCAAAAATGGAGAAGTGGAAGCACTTTTCAAAACTTTAGAGCAAGCAATTGAAAGTATTATTGAAAATTACAACTTAAATCGCTAAAAAATAGCGAAAAGTACTTGTCAGAGAACAAAAACTATGCTAGAATAGTTTTTGTCGTAACGGAAGGGTAGCGAAGAGGCTAAACGCGGCGGACTGTAAATCCGCTCCTTCGGGTTCGGGGGTTCGAATCCCTCCCCTTCCATTCCTAAGATTTTATCTTAGAATTAATTGAACCTTGTTTTTGGGGTATAGCCAAGCGGTAAGGCAAGGGACTTTGACTCCCTCATGCGTTGGTTCGAATCCAGCTACCCCAGTCAAAGGTATCGAGTTTCGGCTTGACACCGTCAAAGATAAAAGTTGTTGTCGTTGCGGGTTACCTTGAGAAATATTATTGTTGTCAAAAGCTAGCTTAAGCTAGCTTTTGTTGGAGGATTTTTTAGAATGAATGAATTTGAAGATTTGCTAAACAGTGTTAGCGAAGTAAACCCTGGTGATGTTGTCACTGCGGAAGTTTTAACTGTTGATAATGATCAAGCAAACGTTGTTATCGAAGGAACAGGTGTTGAAGGTGTTCTTACACTTCGTGAATTGACTAACGATCGCGATGCTGATATTAACGATTTCGTTAAAACTGGCGACACAGTTGAAGTACTTGTTCTTCGTCAAGTAGTAGGTAAAGATACTGATACAGTTACTTTCCTTGTCTCTAAAAAACGCTTGGAAGCTCGCAAAGCTTGGAATAAACTTGTTGGTCGCGAAGGCGAAGTTGTTACTGTTAAAGGTACACGCGCTGTTAAAGGTGGTCTTTCAGTTGAATTTGAAGGACTTCGCGGATTCATCCCTGCTTCAATGATCGATACACGTTTCGTACGTAACACTGAAAAATTCGTTGGTCAAGAATTTGAAGCTAAAATCAAAGAAGTTGTTCCAGCTGAAAACCGCTTCATCCTTTCACGTCGTGAAGTTGTTGAAGAAAAAGCTGCTGCAGCTCGTAAAGAAGTCTTCTCTAAACTTGAAGAAGGCGCAATCGTTAAAGGTAAAGTTGCTCGCTTGACAAGCTTCGGTGCTTTCATCGATCTTGGTGGTGTTGACGGACTGGTTCACGTAACTGAATTGTCACACGAACGCAACGTTTCACCTAAATCAGTTGTTTCTGTTGGTGAAGAAGTTGAAGTTAAAGTTCTTTCAATCGACGAAGAAGCAGGTCGTGTATCACTTTCACTTAAAGCTACAACACCTGGACCATGGGATGGTGTAGAACAAAAACTTGCTGCTGGCGATGTTGTTGAAGGTAAAGTTAAACGTTTGACTGATTTCGGTGCTTTCGTTGAAGTATTGCCTGGTATCGATGGACTTGTTCACATCTCACAAATCTCACACAAACGTGTTGAAAATCCAAAAGATGTTCTTTCAGTAGGTCAAGAAGTTAACGTTAAAGTTCTTGATGTTAACGCTGCTGCAGAACGTGTATCACTTTCAATTAAAGCTCTTGAAGAACGTCCAGCACAAGCTGAAAACGAAGAAAAACGTCAATCACGTCCACGTCGTCCAAAACGTGAAGCTAAACGTGATTACGAACTTCCAGAAACTCAAACTGGATTCTCAATGGCTGACTTGTTTGGCGACATTGAATTGTAATTATAAATGAGAAAAGACTTGATTTCCAAGTCTTTTCTTTTTGTTTCAATATGGTATAATATAGTAGTTGCCACTCTTAGTGTAATGGATATCACGCAAGATTCCGGTTCTTGAAATGGGGGTTCGATTCCCTTAGGGTGGATACAACTATATTAAAAAAACCTTGAAACCAAGGTTTTTTTAATTCTAAAAATAAGTTTTGTCCAAAATTTGTCCAAAAATATTTAAATAATTTTTCTAACAAGTTCAAACACTTCATCTTGTCTTCTCTCAAATAGATGGGCATACGTTTGAAGTGTTTCTGTAGCATCCTTGTGCCCGACAAGTCGTGCAATTGAAACAACGTCAATATTGTGATAAATCAAAAAGCTTACATACGTATGTCTCAAACCGTGACAAGTAACCTCCGTTTGAGTTCGTTTTTTAATTAATTTATTAGCCATGTTATTTGAAACGTGAGTAAATAATCTGTTATCTTCGTTTGCTACAAAACCAGAGTTTAAGTATTCATCGAGTTTTTGAATAAATTCTTCATCAATTGGAACTTTTCGTTCCGACTGCTTGTTCTTAGTTTTTCCCCAACCTCGCCTTGCGCCGTTAACTTTATATGTTCTAAACACATATATATACAGTTCTTTGCGATTAATGCATTTGTCGTCATTCGTTAAACCTTGCGCTTCGGAGAAACGTAATCCTGTTTTTGCTACAACATAGCAGAAGAAGCTTGATTGATACTGAATTGTCTCACTAACACTTTCAATGAAGTTTTCACGCTGTTCTAATTCCAGATAATTCATTCCTTTTTTCGATGATTCAACAGAGGAGTGGATTTTAACCAGCGCTGTAAAATCTTTTTTCAAACTGCCTTCGTGCAAAGCTACTTTTAGTGATTGTCTGATGTTTGCATTGACTCGCTTAACAGTGTCTTTTACATACCGTTCTCCTAATTGATTAAAAATTTTTTGATAATGTGTAGCTGTAATATCAACCATTTTTGCGTCTTTGAAATATTCTTTAATAACTTTGTGAGAAAATTTGTATTTAGTATATGTTTCAGGGTCGACTTCAGGCTTTTTGTAAACTTCCATCCAATTGCCGAAATAATCAGCTAGACTTATTGTTTTATTTTCTTTAACGCCGTCCAATAAGTCTTTTTTAGCGATTGCTGCAGCATTAACAGCTTCGGCTTTGGTTCTGAAGCCACCTTTTGTTAGTTGGTCGTATTTTCCATACATGTTTTTATAGCTTATACGATATTCCCAACCGTTTGAACGTTTACGATAAGAAGCCATTGCTTTAACCTCGCTTTTTTGGTAAAATAGTGTATACAAAAAGCAACGAACCTGGATTTTTCCATTTCCAATTTTTAAGTAATTAAGTTGTTTTTTGTACTTATCATCTAACCCTTACACTCAAAATTTGGTCGTTGAGAGTGTGAGGGATTTTTTTATTTAATCATATTCGTTAGACCACGTCGTGTCAGCGAAAGTAACTTGATAAGGACCGTCGTTTTTAGCGCTAAAAATAATATCAGCCGTAATAGATTGACTTGCTGTCAAACTATTCGGAAAATCTGTTTCATAGCTTGAACTATCAAAATTAGCAATATTTTTCGAACCGTCTACCATACTGAAATATTGTGGATTCATTGACCATGAACTGTTTCCTTTGTTTTCAATTGTAAAGTTAACGACTACAGGAATATTTCCTGAATCATCATTCAAAGTTCTAGAAGTGTCTTGAGTAATGCTGTTGACTTTAACCATCAAACCATTTGAAAAATCGATTCCGGTTCCTGTTTTGTAAAATTGCACTTCTTTTGAAGATGAAGCAGTAGTTGTTTCTTCCTCTTCTTCAGAGGAGCTACTTGAGTAGCTTGTTTTATTCGATGAACTCTCGCGATAAATGTCATCATCTTTTTCGTCATAATACATGCCATATTTGTCTAATGCGTCATTAATCGCATCCACCCTATCAGCCAGCGAATAGGTAGCGAATGCAAATATAATTGTTAACAATCCTAAAACGACCGTTGACCAAAAAAGTGGCATTTTGATAAATCTTTTCATTTTTTACAATCTTCTCCATTCTCCAGCTTTTTGTGTGGTTCAGTTATTGCACATATATAGTAATTATTTTTCAGAGTATTTACCGACGACTTTCCCAATAACACGGAAGTCGCTGTCAGCATCAATTGGAATATCTGGATATTTAGATGTATTAAAGCTATGTAAAAATGCATGATCATCTTTTATAGTAATTTCTTTTATATAAGCATCGCCATATAATTCAAATACACCAACATCACCGCTGGATAAGTCAACAGAAAGTTTTACGAATACATAGTCACCAGAATGATATTCTGGTTCCATTGAATCACCGTAGACAGGGACAACAAAATCTGCGTCATACTCAACAGGTAATGTAATTGTTTCTTTTTGGACTTCGCTTAAAAATTGGCCAGTACCAGCAGATACTGGATTGTCATAGTAATCATACTCTTGTTCTATGCGTGAAACAAATTCCACAACAGTGTCAGAAACTTCATTGTTATTTTGCTCACTGAGTAGGTTATTCCCAAAGCCAATCCATTTTTTGTGATTATCTGGATGCAATTCCTTGTCAAGTTTTAAAACTTCATCAGAAACAGTCGAAGCGGTTTCTGTCTGCTCTTCTTTGAAATATGAAATATCTACATTAAAGAAATCAGCTAATCTGCGAAGATATTCATCTTTAGGTGTAGACTTAGCATTCATATATCTACTTAATGTGTTTTGAGGGACATTTGAACCCTTAGCTACCGCAAGTTGAGTTAGTCCTTTTTTATTTATTAATTCTTTAATTTTAGAAGCTATATATTGTCGTGCTCGTATTTCTTCGGCACTAGCTTCTCTGCGTCCTCTAGTAATTGTCATAATTTATATCCTTTTATTTGTATTATATCATAAAAAATAAAATAAACTAAAAAAATAGAAAAAGTTTTAAAAAAACTATTGACTTTATCCAATTAAATGGATACAATGAATATGTAAGGTTGAGGGAGACCTAAGAGATCTTACAAATAAAGTCGGAGGTACAGCTAATGGCTAAACACGAAAAAAAAGCCTAAACACAAAGAACTAGAAGTCGAAATCAAGATTCTTTGGTTTAAGCTTAGATTCAAAAAACATTATTGAATGGTAATTCAATAAAGGAAGTATAAGCTTCCTCCCCCATTGGGGGTGTAGTTACAGTTTAACATATTTAGTTGTACCTTCGCAAGAAAAGGAGTAGAAACATGAAATTGAAGAAATTTCTTTTTGGTGATATTCATTATAAGAATGAATCAGCAGACGGAAATCAAGAAGTGGAATTCAAATTAAAAGCTGGATTAATCCCCAATTTAGTTTTATTAGTTTTAATTGTGGGATTGATTGCTTAGTTGGTAATGAGGTGAGAATATGGAAGCAGAAGTAATGTATACCATTTATGCTAATGGAGCAGATGATGCTATTGATACTAAAAATAAAATCCTTGCTAATACAATTGATGTAGAAAAAGTAAAGATTGATATCTACGTTAACAAAGCGTATACAATAACAAATTGATTGTTATTTTAAATCTCGAAGTAACGCCATAGTCGATTGTCTAATAGCAGTTGGAACTTCGTTAGATTTTGACATTTCCTCTACTGTATAAAAAAGGTCGCTAACCATGCTGGTGTCTAGTTTAAATATATCACTATATTGACGATTTTTCTTGTCATGGTAGGTAATTTTAACGACTCCTTCGCTATTGAAATTACTGCCAATGCTTGAAGTCAACTTTTGGCTAGGTGCAAGCATATTCCCGACCAAGGATTGAAATAGTCTTTTATTGTTAGATTCGTCAAGTTTACCTTCTAGAAGTTCGATAGAATCAATATAAGCAGGAGTTTGTCCAAAATTTTTTATGACATACATTTTCTCTTGGGTTTTTACCATGTACCTATCAACATATATGTTTACATATGGTTTTGCCATATCTTCTGTGGCTTTCTTAGTTTGCCAAAGAGAAATAACATTAAATACAAAACCAACTAAGGCAATGACAACAGTAGCATACAGTGTTACAATTTGAACATTTTCGTTAGTGACGGATAACATAATTTTTCTCCAATCATTAATCATTTTTATTTCCATTATACCATTTTAGAAAGGGGTGAGAATATGCAAAAAATGACAGTAGAGTTAGCAGCACCTTTGACTTTGAAGGCTTGGCTTGCCATCAGAGAAATGAAAGATAAGGACTTTGCTAAAAAAGTAGGTGTTTCTCCTCAAGCTGTTTCCGGCTGGAAAAGTGGACGTCATAAGCCAAGTGGTGAATACGTCCCTAGAATTGAATCGGTCCTAAATGTTAGATTTTCAGAAATTAAGTTTGAGTCTAACATTTAATTTTTAAAATAAATATCCAATTAAAAGGATACGATCTCGGTTAGTAGCTACGGCTCTAACAAGGTGATAACGTCCTTTAAAAATAGATAAATAAAACTGCAGTTATGATTCCTCTAAACGATAAATATTTTTGACAAGACAACAACGATTACTAATCCTTGTTAGGGCTATAACTGCTAATCGAGAGTGCAGAAATTAGAAAGGAGCAAACATGAAACCAAAACGTTATCCGTATAGCGGAAAGAAAAAGCAACCTGAAAAACAGATTGCTATCGAAGTAAATGGATTAAAAGCTGATGTAGCTTCGGTTACTTCAAGAACGAACCAAGTTTTTAGTCGTATTGTAGGTGATACTAAAGTTTCCATAGGCAGCAATGGTGTAGAACTAGAAGCGCCTATTGTGATTTGGTGAAGATATGTGGAAAAAATTAAATCATATTTTGATTGAAAAAGGAATGACGAAAAAAAGAACTTGCGGAAAAAGCAGGAATTAGTAAAAACACAATCCAAAACATTCGGAATAGTAAAATCTCATTTCGAAATATGGTCAAAATTGCTGACGCTTTAGATGTTAGCTTAGATGAATTTAGAAAGGATAATACATGAAAGAAATAGCATTATCAAAAACAGATAGAGAACTATTTGGTTTACACCCAAATTACGAAAGAGAGACTGGGTTGGATCAAGTTTCATTTGAAGTGCCGTACGAATTATTTAAAACCCTGCTCAAACGAACAGGGCAACGATTGACTCACGAAGAGTTTCTTAGTATTACTATCCATCCGACTAACAGAACAAAGAAGACAGTTAGGCAATATCAATTTTTATTCAGTATTTGGATGAACGATAATATTAAAAACGAAGTAAGGAAGCCTTCTGAACAGCTTCAAACGGGATGTCTGCGAACACGTCGTCGTAGGATAGGACGAAGCTCTTACCATCGCAAGTAGAACTAGATTCACCAATATATGTTCCTTCTGAAGTTTGACAAATTAAAAATGTGCGTTCTTCATTTGTCACAGCATTAAGATACGGAGCGAGTTCTGATTTAGTCATAATAATCACCTCCTCTCGAGATGATTATACCAAAAAAGCCACTGAAAAATCAGTGACTTACAAAAAATAACTTACTTACAGTATACCAGAAAGGAGTCCAAAAATGAATGATATTGCTGAATTAATTGAAGTTAAGATTGACGCAGTAGTAACGTCCGTTTTAGCAAACAAACTTGATTTCTTGGATAAAGATAATCAATTTAGCCCGCTGATGACGCAAAGCGAAGCAAGAAAGTGGCTTGGCGTCGGAGATGACACGTTGAAGTATTACATTTTAAAAGGAATGCCTGTCATTAAGAAGAACGACAAAATTTATCGAATCCCACGGGATGCAGTAAAAGAATGGATTAAGAATGAATGGAGGAATATTTAACATGTATTTTAGGCAAAGAGTTAGGAAAATCAGAGCTAATCAAGGCTTGACACAAGAACAATTTGGCAAGATGCTCGGAGTTTCAAAAACTACAATCTACGAATGGGAGCGAGGTCTGCATTACCCAGACGATAAAAATTTAAAAAAACTCGCTGATTTCATGGATTTAACACCAGACGAACTCGCATACAACTTTTTTGATTACGAAGTTTGGGTTGATTTTGGCGAGGAACAAACTAAGGAGCTTCTTGCGCTTGTTAGAAGCAAGTTTGAAGCAAAAGCGTACATTAAATTTTTAAAAGAGCATGACCTTCCACTTTCTGGAAAATTAGAAATCAAGGAGATTTAACATGGACTTATTTATTATCTGCTTTAGTTTAGCAGCACTGCTATACGTGCTAACGTTGCCATTTGTCGGCAAGAGAGCGAGAAAGAAAGAAGAACCAAAGCGTGTATATTCGGAACATTTTCCGCACGAAGAGAGTCAAATCGCATACAATCGCATGCACGGTTTACCAGATGACGCGATTTAAGGGGAACGACAATGATTAGATTAAGAGAACTACAGCGAGCAGAAAAGCTAACCCAGCAAGAATTAGCTGATATTGCTGAAGTATCAAAACGAACTATCCAAAATTTGGAAGATGGCACAAGTAACATAAAACCTGAAAAAGCCAAAAAGCTAGCAGATTACTTTGGTGTCAGCGTTGGATATTTACTAGGTTATGATGACAACGATTTTGAAAAGCAAATTAGAATTGACACTTTAACTAATCTTCTTTATAAAATGCGCACAGCATGTGTTTCGTTGCTTGAAAAAACAGACAAAGAAGCTTTCTGGGCAGGATTTGAAACAGCAGAGCTAATAGTGCAAACGCAGAAAATGATATTAGAATCAGAGGAGTCTACAAATGGAAAATGAATACTTTGACACAGATGAAATTATGTTGATTGATTTTAATAAAAATGGTTGGCACGGGTGCTGGGGCGAAAGAGAGGAAGAAGATTAAGTGGCGCAAAGAAGAATGTTCAGCAAAGACATCACGTCTAGCGATTTATTTGTCGATATGCCGGCAAGTAGTCAACTCCTTTATTTTCAACTGGGCATGGAAGCAGATGACGAAGGATTTATCGGCAATGCAAAAATGCTTAGTCGAGCATACGGAGCTAACAATGACGATTTGAAATTGTTACAAGCAAAAGGATTCATCATTATCTTCGAAAGTGGCGTGACCGTTGTCCGCGATTGGAAAATTAACAATCAAATCCGCAAAGATCGTTTTAAACCAACCATTTACCAAAACGAAAAAAGCTTATTATCAGTATCACCGACCGGTTCTTACCAACTTGGCAACCAAATGGCAACCAGTTGGCAACCAGATGACAACCAACTTGGCAACCAAATGGCAACCCAGTATAGGATAGGTAAGGATAGTAAAGGTAAGGTTAGGTTAGGTAAGGAGAGTGCAGTAGAGAAAGCCAGCGACCAACCAGCAACCAACATCAAAAATATTTCAGATTACTTCCAACAAGAAATAGGGATTTTAACCCCAAATCAGCTTGAGCAATTATTAGATTATCTAGAAATTGATGGTTTTGAAGTTGATGTCATTAAAAGAGCTATTGATAAAGCTGCTAATTCTGCCAAGCGCTCTTTTGGATATGTAAATGGTATTTTGAGAGGCTGGAAACAAAACGGTATCAAAACTCTCACACAAGTTGACGAAGAACAGCGTAAGTTTCAGGAATCGAAGGGATTTCCTAAAGGTAGTACAGAAGACTTGCATAATATTGTTGATCCAGCCTTTGGATTTTAGAGGTAATATATGGAATTAATGTCTTATGAATATATGATTAACAACGGCATCTTAGTAGATACCGGCGACGTCTGTACGATTCACAATAAGCCATATTATAGACGTATGACACGAGATGGCGAATACAATAGCGTTGCTATGTGTCTTGATTGCCAGAAAGACGAATTAGAACGATTGAAACAGTCTAGTGCTGAGCAGCAGACAGTTAACGGAATGTTGGCAAAAACATGGAATATGTTTGAGTCCGTGAGCATCATTCCAAATGATTTAAAAAATGCGACAATGAAAAATTTTGAAGAGCATAACTTTGAAGACCAAAAAGCGCATGCATTCGCTCAAAGAGCGGTGCGATATTACGGTAAAGGTGGAGAAGGCAATACTTTTTTACAAGGTCGTCCAGGCGTTGGAAAGAGTCATCTGTCAATAGCTATTGCTGAACAGCTAAATGACACATTTAAAATTTACAACGAACCAAAAAGCGTTATCTTTATGCCAGTCGCAAGGCTTATCCAACGCGTCCAAGCTAGTTTTAATGGTGGCGGACGATTTACAGAAGAATTCGCTACAAAACTGTTAACAAGCTGTGATTATCTTATTTTAGATGATTTAGGCAAAGAAACATGTACAGGTAATTACATTAAACCAGTCAATGAATGGACGTACAGATTCTTGTTTAATATTTTAGACAGCCGCACAAAAACAATTATTAATACGAATTTCTCACGAGCTGAACTTTTAAAAATCTATGACAACGCATTCGTTGACCGTCTAACAAAAGGTATGCGAGGAGACAAAGACCGTATCTTTAAATTTTCGGAAGGAGCTGAAAGCAAACGATGAATGAATTGGAAATCAACATCTTGAATTACATTAAGAATCACGGCAGTTTTGAGCAGCCCGTGCCACTGAAATTGCTGAAAGCTGAATTTGACATCAGCGAGCGAGGCGTTAAAGAGGTTGTAGAGCGCTTGAGATGCGAATTCAAACAACCAATCATTGCAAGTCGTAGAACGAGGCGAGGCGGCTATTTTTTGCCAAAAAACGATATGGAACGCAACGCAGGTCTATTGCCATACAAAGAACAAATTTTAACATCGCAGAAAACAGTGACAGCTATTACATCGGTTGACCTTTCGGAATACTGGAAAGGTTGGCAAGTATGAACGAACTACTTATCCAACAATTCGAGCAGAATTATTACAACTACTCAAAAGAAATTAGGAACATGCTTTTAAAGCTCGATACAGAGTCTCTAATAGCGAAGTTGGCAAGAGACAGTAAAATGTATCAGCTTAAGAAATTAGTGTTTTAGAAAGGGAAATATGGAGTTCTATAAAGAATATATAGATGACCGGTTAACATCTGCTTGCGTACAATTGAATGCAGATGTCAAAAATAACGAACAGTGGAGAAGTGAAGTTGTTGGATATGCTTCGCTAGATGGATGTTCAAGTATTTTAGTTCGTTGGATTGGATTAAGCAGTACATCTTTTAAAGGAGATAAAGAATGAATACGCAGGAACTTTTAGCAGAACGTGATTTTTGGCGAGATGAAGCTAAACGGTGTTACAAAGAAATTGAAGAATATGAAATGTTTTTGGAACGTATTGAAGAAGCACTGGAGCGTAAACATGGTTGAAATTAGACTTGATGATGAGTTGCTTCTCTATCAAGACGATTTTAGAGAAGCGCTACTTGAAACGATTAACTTGCTGTCAAACGACGAAAGCGCGACGTTAGCTAAAACATACAAGCGATATCGTAATTATTCAGATGAAGACCTTATCGAAGAAATTCAAGATTTAACAGACAAGCGTTTAGCGATTATCTTTAACTTTCCGCTCGATTATCGAGTAGATGTTAAACAGCACATTTTAGATTGAGGTCAGCATGATAACTTTGAATGAAGATTTTGAGCAGTCATATTACGACAGGACAAGCGACTATCTCAATCTTGCTACTGAGTACGGTGAAATTATCAATCAATATCAAGACAAGATTGTGAGCTTGCAGCAAGAAAACAAACGTTTAAAACGTGAAATATGGAATTTGAAGAAAACGAAAGGAAAACAAAAATGAGAGTCAAGGTAACGAATGATTGTGGCTTTAAGTTAGATATCAAGGTTAACGGAAAACTTGACAGGGCTAGCTGGAAGCTGATTTTTGATTTAGCCAACGACAATACGATTGATAAAACAAGGATTGATTCAGAATTAATACCTTATTCGAATTCGGAATTTTGATGGGAACGCAGAATGTTTATAGATGAAAAAGGAGAATAAAATAATGACAAATCAAGTATCTACTTACACACATAAACAATTTTTTAACGCACCAAATGTCCAAAAAACATTCGACGATGTCTGGAAAGGCGCAGGAGCACAGTTCGCAACTAGTGTGTTGTCAGTTATTCAAGGAAATAACAGTTTAAAGCGAGCTACAAACGAATCCATTTTAGCAGCAGCAATGAAAGCAGCAGTATTAAATTTGCCAATTGAGCCAAGTTTGGGAAGTGCCTATATCGTTCCATACAAAGGTCAAGCACAGTTCCAGCTTGGGTACAAAGGTTTAATCGAATTGGCTCAACGTAGTGGACAATACAAGAGCATCAATGCAGGTGTAGTATACAAAGCACAATTCAAGTCATATGACCCATTGTTTGAAACATTAGAAGTTGATTTCAGTCAACCGCAAGATGAAGTTGTAGGATATTTTGCATGCTTTGAGTTGCTAAATGGTTTTAGAAAGATGACTTATTGGACTAAAACAGAAGCTTATAATCATGGTAAACGATTTTCAAAAAGTTTTAACAATGGACCTTGGCAAACAGACTTTGACGCTATGGCTAAAAAAACATTGTTGAAAAACATCATCAGCACTTACGGTCCAAAATCAGTTGAAATGCGAAAAGCAATTTCAGATGATAACGAAACCGAAGACGAGAAAGCAGCACCACTTGACGTAACACCACAAGAAGAAAGCTTGTCAGATTTGATTGGCGAAGCGCCACAAGAAGAATTGCCGATTGCTAATCCAGAAACTGGCGAAATTCAAGAGGAACAAACGGCATTATTCGACCAGCTCGGAGATTTGACAGATGACTAAAGATTTACTTGGCGAAGATTATTACAGTCTTGAATCAGCAAAAGCTTACTGGTCTGTCTCACAAGTTAAACGATTTAAGGAATGCGAAGCTCGAACGTTAGCAGAACTTAATGACGAATGGAAAGACAAGCGAGGCAACACAGCTTTGTTAGTTGGCAATTATGTTCATAGTGCTTTTGAAAGTAAAGAAGCTCACGAAGCATTCATTGAGAAAAATAAAGAATCAATCTTTAAAAAGAATGGCAGCTTATACGCACCGTTTGAAACAGCAGAGAGCATGATTAACGCACTTGCAACAGATAAAAATTTCACAGCGCTTTATCAAGGTGAAAAAGAAGCTGCTGTAACGGGTGAAATTTCAGGTGTTGAATTTAAAGGCAAGATTGACTGCTTAAATATTGAACACGGCTACTTTGTTGATGTTAAAACCACAAAAGGTCCAATTGATGACGAGGTTTGGGTTAAAGATGAAAGCGGCAATAATTACAAAGTTCGCTGGTTTGAAGCGTATGGCTATATTTTGCAGATGGCAGTCTATAAGACAATGCTTGAAACAAAATACAACAAACCGTTCGAACCAATCATCTATGCGGTCACAAAAGAAAGTCCAAGCGATACTCGAGCTATTCGAATTCAAAATATAGACGCTATTCAAGACGAATTAAACGAGCTAGCTAAGGTTATCAAACACTTAGACGATGTTAAGCATGGCAGAGCGCAAGCAAAACCGTGCGGACATTGCGATTATTGCAGAGAGAAGAAACTCACAAAACGAATTGAAATTTATTAAAAAAACAAGCCCCGCGAACGGCTATAAAAGCGAGCTAGAAAGTACGTGTCGGTTAACAGGACGACATGTAAAGAATTTCAGCGGGCGCAAGCCTTATACTCACACTTTTAAATGTGCCCGCTTTTGTTTTTTTGAAGAAAAGAGAATAGATGTTTCTAATACCATTTGAACCAAAGCCACAGTCAAGACCACGAGCTACAATCAGAGGGCGACACGCTGCGGTGTATGAAGACTCAAAAATGATGAAGTGGCGTAAGCAGGTCACAGATTACATCAAAGAGAATTACGAAGGACATTATTTTGACGGCGCTGTTCGTGTAGAAGTCACGTTTTATATGAGAGCGCCCCAGAATGTGTCTAAAAAGCCCTCAGAGCGTGCGAAAGATAAAGCTAAGCAATTATATTCAAAATACATTTCACGGATGTTGTGGCACGTTAAAAAGCCAGATTTGGACAACCTGATCAAATCATTGTTTGACAGCATTTCAAAATCTGAAATTGTTTGGTCAGATGACGCCATCGTCTGTGATTTGAGAGCTAGAAAGCTATACAGTCCAAATCCACGAATTGAAATTGAAATCGAGGAAATTGAAGAATATGAGGATGATTAAAATGGCAAACAAGCGAGCACCTCAATGCTGCGTCATTTGGAATGAACGGCACGAGGAAACGCCGCTTGATGTATTAATGGAGTTTAAAGAATGGACGCACAAGCAACATTTGAAAAGCTATGTTGATATTGCGGAAATGCTGCACGTTGAACCAAACGAAGCGAAAAAATATTTAGATTTGGCTAAAATGCCAGAATATGACAGCGCAGTTTTAAAACGTATGAAGGAGCTTATGTATGAGGGTGAAAATCACATCTAAAAGCAACCCAGATAAACCATCAATTATTGGAATGGATAAGAAAACGTATGATTTCTTAATAGAAAGTCGGAAAATTCCGGACGCTTTTAAAAAATTTTATGAAACTAGGATAATTTTGGAAACTGATGACATTTTAGAAATTGAGGTATTAGAGAATGAAGAATAAAAAAATCGCAGCTTTGGCAGGTGCAGCGCTCATGACAATTGGTTTAGCTACGTTGTCAGGTTGCTCTACAGAATCAGATAAAGTCTCTTATAACATTAGCAAAGAAGCAGATAATTTTAATGTTCGCAGACGTGTGGCGGTTATCAACACACGTACAGACAAGATTGAATTCAAAGTGGAAGGCCTTATCTCAGTTGACACGTCAAATAACAAGAAATTAGTCGTTATTGCTGAAGTGTCAAAAGGAAAATATAGGAAGCATTTAATCAATATGACCAAAAACAACATGTATGTCGTTGAAGATTTGACTGACGGAACGAAAGTCAATAAATACAAGTACGAAGTTGAGTACATGCCTGAAAGCATTCTTCCTGTAACAATCACAAATAACGAGTGAGGTGCTGACAGATGAAGAATAAAGCGCTAATAATGCTAGTCGGTCTTGCGTTGACCGTAATTGGGCTTGTTGGGTGTTCAGAAAGTGGAAGCACGGCAACTCATGGCACGTACGCTTACATACCAACTGACAAGCAGAATTGAAAGATTTGGGGGTTGATTATGAATAAACAAGAAGCAATTGAAAAAATTGAAAAACTAAAGGGGCTAAACATTAAAGAAAAAAATTTAATCCTTGATATCGAAATGATACCGAAGGGAGAAGCTTTAGAAATTGTCGATCAACTTGATGAACTAGAAAAACCTGTAGTACCTCAATTTGTAGCTGATTTCTATGAATCTATCAAGGACAACTTTGAAACTAAGCTCTACAACTACTTTGTTGAGTTTTACAATGGTTGGGAAGACAGCAATAGCGATTTTGACCACTGGTTCAATAGTTCAGCTGAACCTATTCAAACTTTGGTTAAAATGAAACTCTTCGGGTATGTGGTTAAGGAAGAAAAATTGTATAAAGCAAGAAATAAGCTAACGAATGGTTATCTATGCAAAAAATATGACTGCTGGGCAGAGGCTTTCAGATTCAAAAAAGAAGATGGCGAAGCACTAACAAAAGAGATTTGGGAAGAACTTGGCGTTTGGGACAATAAAGTTTATGAAATGGAAGAGGTTGAAGAATGAATGTTAAAGAAGTATTTTGTGACGAGTGTTTCAAGTGGTGGAAAGTAGAACAGCTGGATGAAGGGCTTGATGGCGAGCTGTACTGTGACGAATGCAAAAACCTCCTAGCTCGTACAGACAAGTACAATCCAAATAAGGAAAGAAAATACACAGTCAGGTTAAAAGGTATTGACTGGCGTTTTAATTGGTTGATGTATGACTGTAAGTTGAAAATTTACGTTCTTGGCGCATTTGGAAGCCGAGACTGCCAACTGATTTTTACTGAGAAGCAATTGGCCAGAGATGGTTTAGGGCACGTTTTGTATAACGATGCGTTTGAAGTTAGAGAGGTGGAAGATGAATAAACAAGAAGTGATTAACAAAATAGAAAAAGAGAAAAGTAGTTTAAATGTGTGGGAAGACTTAACTCGTAATCGTGCTTTAAACGATGCATTGGCAATCGTTAGAAAACTTGATGCGCCAGAAAAGCTAGTAGTACCACAATATGTTGCTGATTGGATAGAATGGTGCAAAAGAAACAGTGTAACTTTGCTTGGAGCAATGAGCCCAATAGATGAACTAGGTACAGCTATCTGCAATGATAAGAAAGTGAAATCATTGGAGGCTTCTAAATGGGCAACAAGAAACCAAGAAACATTTGCGAAAGCGTGGCTTTTCGGCTATGAGGTCGAGAAAGAAAAGCTGTATACAGTAGAATTACCAAATCCAAACGGAGGAACACATTTGGTACTTTGTAAGGACTGTGATGGCAAACTATTTATCGAGACATTTCTTATTGATGATTGGGAAAGTTTTGGAAAGTGTAAACTAACAGAAGCAGAAATCAAACAAGATTTTGAATGGGCGTGGCAGTTTGCGAAAGAGGTGGAAAATGACTAATTTATGGGAAGAAACAATGAGAATGTTAGTGGCTCACGGAAAAACATTTGAAAACGTCGAATATGTTCAAGGCTCAAATTTTGGAATTACAAAAGAAAATTTTGAAAAAGTCGCAAAGAAGTCTAAATACTATTCAGGTTTTGGCGCTGCGGAAGTGGCAGAGGATTTAGTTGTTGTTGGCGATAATTGGTGGATTGAACGTCACGAATATGACGGTAGTGAGTGGTGGGAGTATAAAGAAAAACCAAAGCAAATTAGCGAAATTAAAGAAGTTAGTCATCTTGCTGGCGGAATGTGGGACAAACTAGTTCAACTAAATGAAACTGAGGTGGATGAATGATTAAAAAGTATATTAAAACAACGCCTGTCGAGGCGGTTCAGGTAAAACCGTACAATTACGATGAGGTTAGAGAGTTTGCTAATAACCAAAATATTTTGTTCGGTGAGATAGGACTTTTTCATACGATTAAAACTTTCGAAGGCTATATGGGCTTTAATGATTTTGATTATCTAATTAAAAATCAGACTGGTGAATGTTATGTGTGTCGAAAAGATATTTTTGAGAAAACATATGAAGAGGTTAATGAATGATATTAGTAATTTGGATACTGCTGGTGTTCCCGATGGTTGTTGTGTATGACAAGGATAAGCAAGTGAGATTTCTTGCGTGTGGATTGCTTTATTACTTTGCCGATGCGTTTTTTGATAACAAGAGAGGTGGAAGATGACACCAAAATTTAGAGCGTGGCTGAAAGAAGAATATCGGATGACGGATGTCCGTGAAATGACATTTATTGATGGTGAAGTTTACCTTATTTCAGATGTTACAGGCTTCTACGCTTATGAAGAATTTAAGCTAATGCAATCAACAGGGGTTGAAGATAAAAACGGTAAAGAAATTTTTGAGGGCGACATTGTGAAATATAAGGGTGGTTGGAACACTTTCACAGAAGAAGTAGCTTATGATAAGAATTTCGGGGGATTTGGTGTTATGGACGCTGACGCTGATATTATCTTTACTTTCGAAGAATTATTCGCAGACATTGACCTAAGTTCTCTTGAAGTCATTGGTAACATTTATGAGAATCCAGAATTATTGAGGTGAGAATGAAATGAGTAAAGTTACAGTTTACAAAATAACTAAAGGAGACCATAACTATCTGATTGCTGATCCTAATGTTATGAGAGATATAATAGTACATTTTCTTGAAGATGAAAATGTTGATAAAGTTGTGATTAGTAAAGGAAAATAAAATGGTTGAGTTAAGAGACATTATTGATTTGATTATCATGGATAATAACGACCCAATCTACATATTTGATGATAACAATGAAATGTTTGAGTATGGTGTAGATGATATCTCAGATATACTTTCACACTATATTGATACAATTACTATTTATGATGGTATGGTTGAAATTTGCCTACAAGATTAAAGGAGAATGAGCTATGAATAAAGTTAAATTTTTTCACGATACGAACGGTAATCAAATAGAAAAAGAAATCAACGAATTTGCGTTAAAACATAAAATCATTAATGTTTCATATGCTGTTGACCTGTCGTCAGCCGGCTATTATAGTACGCAAGCGATGGTTTTATATAAAACAAGTTTTTGGAGAAAAAATAATGGCTAATAATCAGTAACTCACTTTGGTATCTAGCAAGGTTCGAATCCTTGCGTGGGTATTAAGGCTAGGAATAAAAAAATAAAATAGAAAGCAGGCCTATGATGAGTGTTACCTAGTCGGCGCTCTAGGACTCTAAATTATTTAGCATCCATAAGGATGGCTCATTTGCTTTGAGTTTTCTCTAAATTCTCTCGAAGTATTTTCCAGAAGATTCGCGGATACTATTGGGAACAGTATTCTGCAAAAGGGCTGCAGGTGGTTCGAATCCATTTGCAGTCGTTAAACCAGAAATAAAAACGGAAATAGAGGTGGTTAAAGCACTCCTTCTTACAAAATTAGTACACTCGCTGACAGGTTCATCTGGTTAACTGTTGGCACATAGCGAAATTTAAAAATAGAAAAGAGGTATTCCTTAAGACTATTTTCTTTAAAATCCAACGCAGTTTATCGCTAGGCTGTTATTATGTAAGGCGTCACTTTCGTTATCAATAATTCAATATTTGGGTCGTGCGCCTGCCTAAGAAAAAAAGTCCTGCTTACGCAAGACTTCATCGATATTAAACAATTACTTATATTATAACATATCGAAGGAGAAAAGACGTGAGCAGGATTAAAACTAAAGCAGATTATATTTTAGAAGAACTTAGATTAATTCCTAAAACGATTAAGCAATTAAAATTAGACATCGAGAACACCAGAAGCTCACTGTTCACGTCGCCGCAATGGTCTGACATGAAAGTGAGCGGAGGTGTTAGACGTACACAGACAGATAAGAATGTTTCAATCATTGACGCATCTGATTACGGGCTGGCAGAGATTGACCGTTTAGTTAAGCGGCGCGAAGAAATTATTGGCGTCATTATGCAAATACCCGACAGTGCACAGCGTCATGTGCTGCTGACTACTTATCTCAATTGTCAAACGTTTGACGAAGCTATTGACAAACTCGAACTTAATCGCAACAAGTATTACACAATTAAAGCGAAAGCTGTAAAAAGCCTGAACGTTATACTAAATCAATACTAAAACATACGGAAATAGTACAAAGTAATACTCACAAATACAATCTGCCATGCTAACATAGTAGTATGAAATAATGACGAGGGGAGCTAAAAGGTAGCTCCTTTTGTTATGCAAAAAAAAGGAAAAGGAATATGAAACCACAGAAACTTACTGTTGTTGGTGGAAAGCGAAAGCAAGTAGATTTTGATAGTCGAAGTGAGGAGTACAAGAACTATAACAAGACTAGATGGAACTATGATAAGAAGCTGACAAGGTTCTACAATAGTTCTGTTTGGAGAAGCACAAGTAAGTTAGTATTACTTCGTGATGATTATGTCTGTCAAATGTGCGGAAGAGAAGCAACAATGGTTGACCATATAATTCCAATTAAAAAAGATTGGAAAAGAAGATTAGACTTGACAAACCTTCAAGCGAGTTGTAAAGCATGCAACGATGCTAAAGCTAATCTTGAGAATTATGGTAAAAAATAGCTTGAAAAAAGCGAACCATTCTACCTATAGTAGGCGCAGGGCGAGATAAATATTCGGAAATACCCCTTGTTTTTTTATCGGGGTATATTGTTGTTCGGATATAACAACGCCGCCCTCTTCCGTGCACAATTTTCCCTTTTTAAAATTTTTGCAGTCTAAAAATTTCAATGTAAAGGAGGTGTAAAGCTTGGGACGAAAGTTGAAGGTGGTTGAAAATAACAAAAAACATTTGACTAAAGCTGAAAAAGCTGTACGTGTCGAAATCCAAAAATCTGCTGGTGACGGTTTGATTGAGTTACAACTAACACCTCCTAAACATTTAGGAGAAACAGCGAAAGTTGAATATGCTCGTATTGTTGAAGATTTAAAAAGTTTGCCAGTCCGTGATTTAGACAGGGCCGTTTTAGAAAACTACTGTACATGGTACGGTATATATGTCGAAGCAAGTCAAAAAGTAAATGAAATAGGTATTTCTGTTTTTAGCGAAGATAAAGGTATGTGGATTCAGAATCCATTAGTTGTTACGCTTGAAAAAGCGACAAACAATATTAAATCGTGCGCAGCGCAGTTAGGTTTGACTGTCGACAGTCGTATGAAAATGTATGTACCTAAAACAGAAGAAAAGAAAGACACAATGTTTGATAAGTTTGGGAATTAGTGAAAGGAAATAAAAAATGAAGCGAGTGAAAGAATTCTCTATTAAAATAACAGAAGGCGATAGCTGTCCAATTGTGAAAATAGACGGAGAAGAAGTGCCCCACATTGCTAAAGTAAAATTTTGCTTCGATTCCGAAAACGCAATCGATGCACCGTGGGAAAATGGATTCTTTATTGAATTTTTTGACATTAATGATGGTAGAGGATTCAAAAGAACTCTTGGACAGTCGTTCCGTATTTAAAAAAGAGAGGAGGTAATCAAAATAGCTTACGATTATTTGGAAATTAATGAGCAGTACAAAGATACTGCTTTTTATTATGCTCTCGATGTGGTCGAAGGCAATGTTAAAGCTTGTCAGAAAGTAATCAAAGCTTGTCAAAGGCATTTGGATGATTTAAAAAACATCAGCAATTCTAATTTTGAATTTGATTATTTCCCAGAGAAAGCCCAAAACACTATCGACTTTCTAGAAATCTTGCCAGATGTTAAAACAGGCAAAACTTATCCGTTGGCTAGATTTCAAAAATTCATCATCTCCAGCTTATATGGCTGGCGAAAGAAAAAAGATCATTCTGTCAGACGATTTCGCAAAGCTATGGTTTCAGTTGCTCGTAAGAATGGGAAGACCATTTTAATCGCTGGTATTTTGCTATATGAGTTTTTATTTGGCAAGAACCCTGCATTAAGTCGTCAGTTATTCTGTACGGCTAACGACCGCACGCAGGCAAGAATTGCTTGGACAATGGCTAAGAAGCAGTTAGAAGCTCTTAGGGCTAAGGATAAGGACATCTTCAAAGCAACTAAAATTGTTCGCGATGAGTTAACAAACAAGCGTGATGAATCTTATATTAGAGCATTAAGCCGCGACACTGGTGCAGTCGATGGTTTCGAACCATATGTCGGTGTGCTAGATGAATATGCGGCTAGTAAAACCAATGAAATGATTGAACTTTTGGAATCTGGTCAAGGTCAGCTTGACAATCCATTAATTCTTATCATTTCGACAGCTGGTCTAGATTTGAATGTGCCAATGTACACCATTGAATATAAGTACGCTACTAAGATTTTAGATAAGAAAACAGTTGATGATTCGTATTTTGCGTTCATTTCCGAACAAGATGACGAGAAAGAAATTGCTGACGAAAGCAATTGGATTAAGTCAAATCCTATTTTGGAAGTGCCAGCGTTGTATGAAAAAATCATGGATTATTTGCGAAAAAGGCGTAAAACTTCGCTTGAAACGGGTGAAATTAACAAAGTTTTGGTTAAAAATTTCAACATGTGGCGTCAATCTAGCGAAGCCTCTTATATGGATAAACAAACGTGGGAAGATGCACTTATTGATAAGCCAGATACGACTGGCAGACGCGTCTGGATAGGGGTAGACGTTGGACATTCAAGTGACTTATTTTCAATCAGCACAATGACGATGATGGACGATTATTGGTACGCTGACAGCTTTTCTTTTATCGCTACAAAGTATGGTTTGATAGCTAAAGAAAAGCGGGATGGTGTATCTTATACGAACCTTGAACGCATGGGCGAATGTGAAATCACTACTCTTGAATCTGGTGTCATTGATAACGAGCGAGTCATGGAAAAACTTGAAGAAATGGTTATCGAAAATGATTGGGAAGTCCAAGGAATTTACTTCGACCCTTATCAATATGGAGCTTTATTAACTATGATTGAGAAACGACACCCAGAATGGATACAAGTCCAAATCCCACAAACAACAATGGTTCTGAATATGCCGACGAAGCAGTTTAGAGATGACGTCAAAACTGGGAAAATTAAACACTCGGGCAATAAGTTACTTACAATGGCTGTTAATAATGCTTATACACGAGTTGACAACAACGGTATGCGTATTGATAAGAATAAAAACAGCAATAAAATTGACCCGCTAGATGCACTTTTAGACGCTTATGCGGCTTGTTATCTCGAAGCATTTGACGGCGCAGGTTATTGGACTGATGAGAAAATCTTTGAAAGTGGAGGTCTGTTTTGAAATTTTTTAAAAATAACATTCATACATTGCTACTGTTAGCAGGCTTTGGTTTGATTGATTATTCATTTTTTAGATTGAATACGACAGCTGGTTTTATGTGTTTAGGTTTAATGCTGGCAATTTTAGGTATGTACATCGACAAAACGAAAGGACAATAAATATGTTAACGATTTTTCAAATGGTAGCATCAACTTTTGGCTTAATAATCTTTCTTTCACTAGCTCTTTTTGCTATCGTTTTAGCTTTTTTAGTTTTTGCAGGCCTGTATGGTTTAGCTTGCAGTATTATCGACATCTTTAAAAATCATGAATTGTAAAAAACGTGATTAGAAAGGAGGTGAGACAATGAGCTTTTTTCAATCGTTAGGAGATTCAAAGCTTTCCTATGACGATTACGTTTCCTCGGTATTGTCTGGCAACGATAGCGCAAAGTATGTTGGTATTTCAGCTCTTAGAAACAGCGATGTGTTGACAGCAACTTCGATTATTGCTGGCGATATTGCTAGATTTCCGTTGATTAAGAAAAATGTTAACGGTGACATCATTCAAGATGAGGACATCAATTATCTGTTGAATGTAAAATCGACTGGCAACGCTTCGGCACGGACGTGGAAATTCGCGATGGCCGTCAATACGATTTTGACAGGTAATTCCTATTCCCGAATTTTGAGAGATCCTAAAACCGGCAAAGCGTTACAATTTCAGTTTTATAAACCATCTGAAACTCGTGTGGAAGAATTAGATAGTCATGAACTTATCTATACTTTCATCGATAGCTTGACAGGCAAAGAGGTCACTTGTGGAGCTGATGACGTCATCCATTGGAAATTCTTTAGCCATGACACAATTTTAGGGCGTTCCCCGTTGCTGTCTTTAGGTGATGAAATTAGCTTGCAAAACAGCGGAACAAGTACGCTTTTAAAATTCTTTAAAGACGGTTTTTCAAGCGGTATTTTAAAAATGGAAGGCGCTATGTTGAGCGGTGAAGCTCGCAAAAAGGCTCGTGAAGAATTCGAGAAAATGCGGGAAGGAGCAAAGGGCGGTAGTCCATTAGTATTCGATAATACAATGTCTTACGAGCCGCTCGAAATCGACACAAACGTCTTGCAGTTGATTACAAGCAACAACTTTTCAACAGCTCAAATCGCTAAAGCCTTGCGTATACCTAGTTATAAATTGGGCGTAAACAGCCCTAATCAGTCCGTAGCGCAGCTTACTGAAGATTACGTTACAAATGACTTGCCGTTCTATTTTGACGCGATAACGAGTGAATTAGGACTTAAAATCTTTAGCCCAAGAGATAGGCGGAAACACCGACTTGAATTTGATACACGTAGTGTAACAGGTCGAAATGTTGATGAGATTGTTAAACTTGTCAATAATACGCTATTAACACCAAACCAAGGGCTTATTGAGCTTGGTAAGCAACCGTCTGACAATCCAGACATGGATAGGTATCAAACAAGCCTTAATTACGTGTTCTTGGACAAGAAAGAAGAATATCAATCATTGAAAGGAGGTGAGGAAAATGCCGAAACGAATTCTGATGAGAGGGCCGCTGATTCCGAATAATAGTCAAGAAGTTTACGACTATTATGGAATGGAAGCGGTCAGCGCTAAATCGATTGCTGAAGCACTTCCAGAAGACGGTTCAGACGTTGTAGTTGAAGTTAATTCAAACGGTGGTTTAGTAACAGTAGGCAGTGATATTTACACAACGCTGAAAAATTATTCTGGGCACGTAACCGCTGAAGTGACTGGAATGGCTGCAAGTGCTTGTAGTGTTGCGATTATGGGCGCTGACAAGGTTGTTATCAGTCCAACAGCTCAAATTATGATTCACAAAGCGTTGTTGAATTGGGTATCTGGCAATAGTGACGACCTTGAATCAGCAGCAAACGCTTTGAAAGCTAGCGATAAGGGCATTATTAATGCTTACAAAGCTAAAACTGGCTTAAGTGAAGATGAATTGCTTGAACTCATGAAAAACGAAACGTATATGAGTGCTGATGAAGCTGTTGAAAAAGGTTTTGCTGACGAAGTAATGACATTTGACGAACAGCAGGCAGTTGCAAGCATTGGCAATGGACTGTTACCACAAGCGGTTATTGACGACTATTTTGCAAATCATGGCAACAAGCGAAAACAGGAAATTGAAGCTATGAAACGTGAAATCGAAAAAGAAGAAATTTTACAAGGACTTTAAGTCCTTTTTATTTTGCACAAAAAAGGAGAAAAACTATATGTTTGATGAAAAAATCAAAGAATTAAAAGCATCTATCAACTCGCTTTCAACTACTATCGCTGATAAAACGGCGCAGGTTAAAAACGCTCTTGAAGCTGATGACCTTGAAAAAGCTCGTACAATCAAAAACGAAATTGACACTGCTAAAGAAGAATTAAAAACAGCTAAAGCTGATCTTGAACTTTTTGAAGCTACTAAAAATTTAGGTGGGGCAGAAAACAAAAAAGGTCACGAAGTTAAAGGAGAAGATATGAACTATCGCGACAAAGTTAATGCATTCTTGCATTCAAAAGGAACTGTTGTAAATGAAGGACTTCGCTTTGAAGGTAAAGACGAAGTGCTTATCACAATGAATGAAGTTACACCAGTAGCACCAACAACCGACGGTGTTAAGAAAGCAGATACAACGAAAATTACTAGTGAAGAGCTTGTTACGACTCCAATCCGTGAAATTAAGACTACTGTTGATTTGAAACCATTCACAACAATTTATCCAGCTAAAAAAGCTTCTGGTAAATACCCAATTTTGAAAAAAGCAACATCAAAAATGGTTAGCGTTGCTGAATTGGAGAAAAACCCAAAACTCGCTAAACCAGAATTCGAACAAGTCGATTGGTCTGTTGAAACATATCGTGGAGCTATTCCAGTTTCACAAGAATCCGTTGACGATGCAGATGTTGATTTGATTAGCATTGTTGCTGAAACAGTCGGTCAAATTAAAGTTAACACAACTAATGCAGCTATTGCTGATGTACTTAAAACTTTTACAGCTAAAACAGTAGCAAACGTTGACGACATCAAGAAAATTCTTAATGTTGACCTCGACCCAGCTTACGATGTAGCTTTTGTTGTTTCGCAAAGTTTCTATCAAATTTTAGACACTCTTAAAGACGGGAACGGACGTTATCTATTACAAGATTCAATCACAGCAGTAACTGGCAAAGTCTTGCTTGGCAAACCAGTATTCGTTCTCTCTGATGAAGTTCTTGGCGTGTCCGGAGAAGCGAAAGCGTTTGTTGGTGATTTTAAACGTGGTGTCTTGTTCGCAGACCGCAAAGATCTTGGGCTTCGTTGGGCAGATAACGAAATTTACGGTCAATACTTGCAAGCTGTTCTTCGCTTTGGTGTTAAGAAAGTTGATGCGAAAGCTGGTTACTTTGTAACATTTACACCCAGCGAAGCCTGATTCGGAAATCGTAAGCGTTCCGACTGAGGCGAACACAATTACAGAGATTAAAGCTTACTTAGATACTAAAGGCATTAGCTATACAAGTAGTATGACTAAAGCTGAATTATTGAACTTAGTAAATTCTTAAGGAGGTAGCTAAATGGCAGTCTCACAAGAATTACTGGAAGCAGTTAAGCTCTATTGCAAGATTGACTTTGACTTTGAAGATAGCATTTTGAAAGAAATGATTGAAGCTGCGCAAGAACAGATTTGCTTTGCGATTGAAGCTGGTTCAACACCAGAAGACTTTGCAGATTATAAGAAATTTGACCTTGCTGTTAAGAAACAAGTCAAAGAAGATTATGAACATAGAGGGGTAACTGCCGATAGCAACCGCTATCCGCTGGCGAATGGTGTGTTAAACATCGTTCACCAATTGCGTTTGAGAGGTGATGGCAATGCTGACACGTAAGATGAACGTGCGTATCACCATTTTTAAAAGAGAAGGTGGGCAAAACGAAGATGGCGAAGTTTTAGACAATATCAGAACAGACATCATGAGCTGTTGGGCTGAAGTGTCTAAGACGACTATTAAAGATTTTCGTGAGAACGTTACAGGGAGACATTCAGATAATTCAATATTAGCTGAGACGAGCGACACAAAAGTCTTTTTAATTCGCTATATGCCTAAACCACCGTTCGATAATTCAATGTTTGTTGATTTTAACGGACTTGAATATAAGATTGAAAAAATGGAAGTTGATTACGCTAACAAGGAAATGATTATGATAAGCGGGGTGCGTATTACATGACAAAAGGTCTTGATGCAATCTTATCTAATCTTACGAAATTGCAAGTTAAAGCACCTAAAGCAGCAAGAGCAGCGGTAACTGAAGTTGCTGAAGAATTTGAAAAACAATTGCAAGCAAACACCCCAGTAGATGAGAAATTCATCGACCATTTGCGTGATGATACAGCCGTTAGTGGTTTTAAAGGCGCTAGCGAGGGTATTATCTCGAAAGAAATTGGTTACGGAAATCAGACGGGGTGGCGTGCGAAGTACCCAGACTCGGGTACGATTTATCAACGAGGACAGAATTTTGAAGAAAAAACAATTAATCAAATGACACCTCGTGCAAAAGAAATATACGCAAAGAAAATTAAAGGAGGTTTAGGCTTATGATTGCCGAAACGAAAGCGTACAAGCTATTAAGTAACGATGATAAATTGAATGAGCTGTTCGACAGCTATCGTGGCGGTAAATTCGGCCATGGTTTTAAACAAGGAATTTTCACTTATGACATCCCTGAAAAGCCAACCGATTTAAAGAAAAAAGACTTAGCGCCTTTTTTGCGTATCAACACGACTTATGATGCGCCTAGCAATTACGCAGATGATAGCTATATTGGCACGGAACAGCGTATTGTCATCAATTTTTGGTGTCAGACGGCTGCGCAATCAGAAGCAATTGTAAAACGCATCGATGCTATTCTAACCGAAGCGGGCTTTGAATGGTATACAGCTAACGAAACTCCTCGATATAAAGATAACGATATTGACTTACTGATGAACGTAAGAAAATATCGTTTTTTTGATTGGGGTAATTAAAAGAAAGAAGGAATTAATACATGGGTAAAGTAAAATTTGGACTTAGTGGTTGTGAATATGGCGTTTTGAATAATGCTGAAAAAGTTACACAAAGCAAACGTCTTCCAGGACTTACAAGTGCAAAACTTGAGTTAACAAACGAACTAAAAACACTTTCAGCTGATGACGGACCATACGTTGTCGTTTCTGGTGGTATTACAGAAGCTAAATTAACAATTGAAACATATGACTTGACATCTGATGCACGCAAAGACTTCTTTGGCATTACGGTTGAAAACGGTGTTGAAAAATACACTAAAGACCTTACACCGAACGACGTCGCAATTTTGTTCCGCACTAAAATGGACGATGGCAAATATGTATGGGTTGGCCTCTTGAAAGGTAAATTCAATTTGCCTGGTTTTGAAGCGTCTACTATTGATGGTGCGCCAGATCCTAAAGCCGACTCAATTGAAGGCAGCTTCGTGGCGCGTGGCGGCGAGGAAGGTACAGTTCTCTTGATTGGCCGTGAAGATGCAGATGGCTTTGACCTAGCAGCATTCAAAAAAATGGTATTTCCAACTGCGGAATAATCAACTGGCCGTATTTCGCGGCCTTTTATTTTTATGTGAGGAAAAATTATGTACGAAATTAAATTGAAAAAAGGTGGACTAGAAAAAGAGTTCTCAAAAGAATATATCAACGTTCAAGATAATTTGTTAGCCCTTGAACACAACGCCCGCCAGATTGCTTTTATCGATGATAAAAAAGCATCTAGCGACCCAAATAAGGTCAGAAAGTTAAATGAATCTTATCTTCGTATGTTTGTTGAAATGTACGGAAAACAATTTACGCTAGAAGAATTAAAGCTAGCTGATGTTAAAACAATGAAAACTCTTCATCAATTATTTGGAGATTCTCTAAATGGTGGAAAGACCGACGAAGAAGCCGAAGATGGTGACGACTCAAAAAAGGAAGAATAACTCCAGAAGAAGCAAGAGAAAACTTGTTAACTTGGATTAAAAATCTTTTGCAAAATGGATATACCATCTTAGAAATAAAACAAATGCAACTATCAGATTTTGAGTTAATGGTGGAAGCGTTAGAACAAGAATTGCCCGAAAAGAAAGCAGAAGAAACTGAAACTACTCTTGATAAAGCCTTTCCTTTCTTATTTGGGTAGAAAGGAGGAAAAGTATAGTGAATTTAGGAGAATTAGTAGCAACTGCTACGCTTGATATAGCGCCTTTTCAAACAAACACAAAACAATTAAAGACTTATCTACGTGGTGTTGACAGTTCTTTAAAAGCTGTTGAAAAAAGCATTTCTGGGCAAGGTAGTAAAATTAAAGCTTTGCGTTCAGTTTATAACGAAACAGGTCAAGCTTTGAAAGGCTATCAAGCATTACTTGTTAAACAAACCGAAAAATACAATGCCTTAAAATCTAACATTGGAGATGTTGCAAGTGCCACCGAGAAAGAAAAGAGCCAACTGCTCGGCGCTCGTACAGCTATGATGGATACAGCTGCTAAAATCAGCGAATTACAAGGCCGTTTGCAAAGCTTAGCAACTGAAATCAATATTTTTAGTCGTATGGGTTCTGCTATGACTAATTTTGGTAATAAACTAACGGCTTTGGGGGCTGGTGCTGTCAATCTTGGTTCGACTTTGACTGGAGCTGTTACAACACCTCTTGTTGGCATAGGTGTAGCCGCAATGACGACATTTGGAAATTTCGAACAACAAATGAATCGTGTCAAAGCTATTTCTGGTGCTACAGGCGGGCAATTCGACCAATTAAAACAACGAGCGGTCGAATTGGGAGCGAGTTCTGTCTTTTCAGCCTCGGAAGTTGCACAAGCCATGGAGAACATGGCATCTGCAGGAATGAACGTCAATGACATCTATTCAGCATCGGCTGGTGTTATGGACTTAGCTGCGGTGTCTGGTCGTGATATGGGATTGGCTGCGGAAGCTGTAGCAAGTGCTATGAATCAATTTGGTATAGCTGGAGAAAACGCAACACACGTAGCTGATGTCTACGCAAAGGCAGCCGCAGACACAAATGCTGAAACAGTTGATATGGCAGAAGCAATGAAATATGCTGGACCTGTCATGAGTTCATTGAATTCTTCTTTCGAAGAAACAGCTGCAGCAATTGGAATTATGTCTAATGCTGGTATTAAAGGCTCGCAGGCAGGTACTACTTTGCGTACAGCTATGCAGCGTTTAGCTGCACCTACAGACGTCGCTTCTAAATTAATGCAATCGCTTGGAATATCTGCTTACAATTCTGAAGGACAGATGAAACCAATCAGCGAATTGCTGCCACACCTCCAAGAACGTTTGAGTGGCTTATCAGAAGAACAGCGAAATAATGCGTTGAACACATTGTTCGGAAAAGAATCTTTAAGTGGTATGTTGGCGCTTTTGGATAGTGCTGGACCTGAATTTGACGGTGTTGTTTCTGGATTGCAAAATTCAAATGGCGCCGCCAAAGAAATGGCTGATACGATGAATAGTGGTCTTACTGGGTCAATTGAAAATTTGAAAGGTAAATTAGAGACTGCTGCGATTACTGTTAGTGAACGTTTTGCACCATATATTGAACAACTGGCTGATAAAGTAGGTGAGTTAACAGAGTGGTTTACCAACTTGAGTGAAGAACAACAAGACCAAATTATAAAGTGGGGCTTAGTAGCGGCTGCAGCAGGTCCGGCTTTGGTAGTGTTTGGTAAAATCGCTGGTGCTTTAGGTACAACTTTTAAAGCTCTTGGCACGGTAAGTTCTGGAATCGGAAAATTAGTTGGCAAAGTAGCGCCGTTAATAACTAATTTTGCTGGAATGGAAACAGCAGCTGTTGGGGCTACAGGTGCCGCAAGCAATTTTGGTGGCGCAGTAGGATTGCTATCCAATCCACTGGGACTTGTCGTCGGCGGGGCGGCAGCACTCGCTGGTGGTTTGGTTGTATTAGCTAATGCTAAACAGCACGCTCGTGAGGAAGCTCAAAAATACGGAACAACGCTTTCTGGCGAAACCAAAGGTGCACTTGACCAGTTCGGAACTGCAGTAACGAACACTAAGATAGCTATGACTAACTTTGAAACTGGCGCAGTGCAGTCTGCTGATAATGTCAAGACAGCAGTGGCAGATATGATGAAACAAATCACTGACGGCGCCGAAAAATCGAAGGCTAGAATAGACGAGCTTGCTCAAAAATTCGGTTTTACCGATGAGCAGGTAGCTGCAGCGAAAGCCAAACAAGACCAGATTGTCCAAAATTCGCAAACGATGGCTGATCAAATCACATCGATTTACGAGAAACACAATGGCGACGTTAGCAAATTGACAACTACTGAAAAGACAATTGTCGAAAGCAACATGAAACAGCTCTGTGAAGCTCGCGTGAAAGAGTTGAATCTTGGGAAGTCAAAAGAGAAAGCTGTTCTCAGCACTTTCAATGGCGAAATTGGGAAGATGACGATGGCACAACTCAAAGACAGCTCGAAAGCTCTACAAGCTGCCATGAAAGAAGAACAGAAAGCGTACAAAGACCAACGCAGTGGTTTGAAAGAGTCGCTTGATCAAGGCATCATCGACCAGCAAGAATATAACACTCGAATGACTGCGCTCAAAGAACAGCACAAAGCAACGATGTCTGAGTTTGGTCAAGCACTAGTTAAAATAGCGCAAGAGCAAGATGCGCAAAGTGGTCAATTTGGTGTGTACGCTGAGAAGATTCGACGTGTTCTAGCAGACTACAATATGAGCTTCGAAGACCTGTCACAGCGAGCGATGGAATCTGCGAACAAAATCGGTCAACACACTGCGATGATCGGAACATACACGTCTGACATGAGCGCTGATGCGCGAAATGCCACTGATCAATGGAATGCTTTAACACTTGATCCGTTGACTGGTGAACTAAAAACGAATGCTGTTCAAGAAGTAACAAAAGCCTTGACTGCCGAAAACGGTTGGAACAACATGGAATTCATTCTCAAGAATGCTAACGTTAATTCCAACGCTCGTGTCGAAGTTGCAGACGCCCTTCAAAAGTTGGGTGAATGGGATAAAACGACACCTGAACAAAAAGAATTGTTGTTCCGAAACGACAAAGGTTTGTTAGCTATTTATCAATCTAAAGACCAGCTCGACATTTGGAATGGCATGCCGACAAACGTCAAAGAGCTTCTTTGCGAAGACAAAAATTTTACTTCAAACGCAGAGAGAGCTAAAGAGATGCTCAACAAATGGAACAGTGCTACACCAGACCAGAAAGATTTGATAGCGCATAACAAAACGTCTGACGATGTCAGTGCAGCTATCAGCATGATTTATAGCGTTCCTGATGCCAAAAACACTAATTTGACAGCTACTGATAACACCGCTGGCAGCACATCAAGTGCCCAAAGTAAAATTAACAACGTTAATCAGAAGTCTATT